>OKRY01000169.1_pt1 | contig 45145 bp, 72 predicted proteins | sample 1601121 | NCBI WGS metagenome assembly OKRY01 (sample SAMEA3541546, study PRJEB24748) | human gut metagenome | biome: human gut; feature: human-associated habitat; material: faeces | place: China | collected 2012
CACGCCGCCTTTAACGACCAGTTGACAGTGCAACTGAGTTGATTTTCACCAGAAGGGCCTCAGTATGCTTTTTAGGTTCGTCAACCTTTAGGATTTTTACAGCAATAACCTTTTTAGTATCATGATGTTGTGACTCAGCCAAATCATAGACCGCCTGCAAACAAACAGCATAATTTTAACCGAATCAAAGTGGAACGCCCGGAATCGAACCGGAACCCAGGGCGCGACCCTGTCAGTCTACCATTAACGTACATTCCACATAACCCGGATCCCCGGGTTAGCAAGGTATTTAACGTGTTATGTCTACCACGAGTTGTTTCGGATATTTATTTCTTTTTTTAAGAAAAGTATGAATAACAAAAACCTTAATCAAGGAGGTATGCCATCTTGCGTGCCAGACGGCAAATACGCACGACAGGACTCGAACCTGTTTAACTTTCCGTTAAAGCGTGCGCACCAGCTACTAAATTAAAGAAAGGAGGATTAAAACGAAAATGTCAAAACAACCGTTGTGCTTCCTGCTGCACAATTACATTATAACAGATTTATTTTAACTACCTCTCTACCACTTTTTGCGTTTTTAGAGCATATCGCGAAGTTTTTCCACGTATCTCTTGACAAGATCACGTTCCTCCCGACACTCTGCATCCTTGGACATATCGCTCATTTCTGTTGTAAGTTCGTCCAGATGTTCTTCCAGAGCGGCAAGCATCTTCCTCTTGCAGTCTTCAGATTTGCCGGAACGATAGCTCTGTTTCTGCGTCATGTAATCGTCATAAGCATCTCGTCCATCAGAACGGCTGTAATGCCCTCTGACGTAATGCTCGCCCCGTCTGGCATAAGAATTACCCCTGTCGTAATCTGGCATCATTCTGCCATCATTTGAGCTGTATCTCCCCATGCTATCACGCTTTCTTCCGCGTTCACTGTAATCGTCATTGTATCCGCCACCACGCATCTCATCAAGAACAGTGTTGTAATATTCCACTTTCTTGTCCCAGTACTGCGTATTCTTGATATCTTTGTACATATCAATCAGTTTGTATGTCATTTCCAGATTTCCAGTGGTCAGCCCATTGTCAGCGATTTTGGAAAGTTCATCTTCGATTCTTGCGCATAAGTCTTTAATATCTCTCATAATCACACCTCCTACGCTTCTCTGGTCACAACAATGTTTGCATTTGCAACAGAAACAGCCTGATTGCTTGTATTCTCTACTGCGATGTTAACGCAACATCCACGAGGTACATCAATATAAATGCCAGAGGACACATTATTATACTGGTCTACTGCTGCCGGTGTGGAAATCATCTGTGAAGAAAGAACCGGCTCACCAGAGATTGCAATAGCCAGAGAAATAGCTCCGACAGTACCGCCTGTTGGAATTGCGATATTGCCAGAAAAATCCACGAAAAATCTTGCTTTACACTGGTTAGTAAGCCCTCTCAGTGTAATAATTCCGCTTCCCTCTCTGTGCTGAATACAGTTAGAACCTTTAACTGCTGTGTTTGAAAATACTACGTTTCCATTTGCTGCTACAGTCTGAGCAGCTACATTTGTAAATTCTGCCATAAAAATACTCCTTTCATATCACAAAAGGACAGGTCTCAGCCTGCCCCTCTGTGTAATACGGCATAAGCCGACATCCGAATTAATCGAAAGATACTCTCGATATGAAGTTATCAGCAATTACATCCAGTGCTGCATCCGCATCCGTAATATGTATTCGGATTAGGAACCTGATATGCCGGAATCGGCGCCGGATTAATCGCATTAATGAGCTGCTGTGTCTGTGAAGCCATTGCAGTTGTGAGAAGTGCGCTCTGGCGGTCCTGAGAAGCAGCACGTCTGAGATCATTGTTTTCAGCCTGCAGGTTAGAAATCTTTTCATTGCAAAGATAATCAAGAATGGCTCTTGTTCCAGCGTTCTGGCTGTCAATAATGTCTCTTGTGTTGCTGTTCATGGTGTTCTGTAATGCACAAGTGTTGGTGGCCATATCGTATCTGATCTGTGCCTGTCCCGCTCTGTTATCGCAGCAACACTGAGCTAACTGAGCCTGCAAAGCGTTGGTGTTCTGCATATTTGCTACAGTGTCAGCGTTAATAGCCTGCTGGATACCGAAACCAGTCTGCATGATGTTGGTGTTGATTCCATTAAATCCGGTAAGCATACCGTTATTCATGGCATAGAAGCCATCACAGAGGCCGTTGTTGATTCCGTCAAGCTTGCTGATCACAGCGGAATTGTCGAATCCTCTCTGAATATCCGCCTGAGTAGCTGCTGTGGCTACATATCCGCCACCGTTTCCATTATTGCCCCATCCGTTGTTTCCCCATCCGAAGAAAGCAAAAATGAATAAAACAATAATCCACCAGCTACCATCTCCGCCAAACATACCGTCATTATTTCTACTGTTTCCAGTAGCAGCGGCAATATCTGCTAAGCTATAATTTCCATCCATAATATAATCTCCTTTTTGTGTATTTACATCAATCTGGCCAGATTGTAATGTACTATTTCATTCCTTTCAACATATGCTGGAATTGTCCTGCCATCTGTTGAACTTGATTGAGCTGCTGTTGAGAAATCTTTCCAGACTGTAACATCTTCTCAACTTCTGCTTTCGGATCTCCCTTAAAATTCTGCTTAAACTGCATAAACTGCTGTATCATCTGCATTGGTCCGTTTCCCTGCGGCATTCCACCACCGAGGGCGTTAAATAATGGATTACTCATCTGCATTTCCTCCCTTGATTGCTGATTCCTGTACGGTATTAGCCCTAACAGGTTCAGAAAATGAATTTAATCGGTTTATAATAGCTTCGTATTTGCCTTTCAAATCATCGTATTCCTGTCGAGTAACATATTTACTGTCCATGTTCTGAACAGGCTGTTTAGGAGGTATCTGAGAGCCTATCTCGTGGTATTCAAATGTCCGCAGTGGCTGTGGCATACCGGATACATCTGTGGATTTTATGTAGAACTTTTCACTCTCTGAATCCATCAGTAAAACGCTTGTCCCAGGTGCTACCAGATAGGATTTTGCGCCGACTTCGCCGGATACCCACAGGATACCGCTATTATTCTGCTGTGGTTGCTGTACTGGTTGAGCTGGAATCTGGACAGGCTGTTGCTGGAACTGATTCATCTGCCCAGGAACGCCAAAACTATATTGATAAGGATTGTTATATAACGCCATCTTATACACCGCCTTTCTGATTATATTTTTGCACAGAAATATTAATCTAAGAAGTTCAAAAAAGTGTCAAAAAAGTATTGACTTATCACCCATTGAGTGATATTATAATATCAGAAACAAGGAAGAACAAAAATCAAGGAGGAAACAGAAATAAAAAAATTCGAATTGAAACAGGTAGCCCGGAACAATTCCGAAAACTTCGGATGTGCCAAAGTCACAGCAGATTGGCTGTGTGGCGCAGAATCCCAGAAAGATGATTTTATAAAATCTCTGGGAAAGGACTGGGTGAGAATCCCGGCGGAACTTGTTGACGAGACCGCCGAGCAGAATTTTATTTCATATGCTCGGGCGTATTAAGAGGTAAAACAATATGAACATCAAAGAAATTAGATTAATTTCTGGATTAAGTCAGCAGGCTTTTTCCGATAAGTACAAAATTCCCAAAAGGACAATTGAAAACTGGGAGGGTGGTAAAAGAAATCCGCCTGATTATGTTGTTACTTTGTTAGAAAGAGTTGTGTTAGAAGATTGCGAAGTAAAATAGGAGGCGTGTAAAATGATTAAGAGAGTAAAACTTGAAACCATTTACAAAATGGCTAAAGAAGATAACGAGAAAATAGAAGAATGCAAAACTTTCCCAGACGGATGGGATGAAAAAGTCTACGATTATTATAACAAATTGTCGAAAGAATCTTCCGACGTTGAAATGTTCATGGAATTTCTGGGCGGCGAAGATTCGCCGTTAGAAATGGCGTACGCATACAGAAGAAACATGTATATCATGCTGTACACAATGAATGCAACAGATACGTTGGCATTTGTGGATAGCGAATATGATATATTTTACATCGTATCAAAAGACGGTGATGAGTATAATAGTTGGGAATGGTGCTTTACAAACAATATTGACCCGATCAAATACAGGGGTGACGATGGAGACGAACCGGTACCGGAGTGGCTCATAAAAAAATATGAAGAACAGATAAGGGAGGAAAAGAAAAAATAAGGTACAGTAGGATAAAATTTAACTTTCAAATCACTTTTATATGTGGTATAATATAGTAGAGTTTAGTAGTCCCATATTGGAATGTAAAAAGTATTATAAAATTTTACATTATTTAAAGTAGAACCATATTGGAACGTAAAAATAAGGAGGATTACAGCAAGCTCACAACTGTTTTGGAAAGACGCAAAATAAGCCCCTGAGAGATAACCCCGGGGGCTTTTATTGTCGTCTTAACACACTTTAATTATTTTATTGTTCACCCTCCGACTTAATCGTTTCGCCGTGGAGATACTCACATTCATCTGTTCAGCGCAGTATTCGAGCGTATATTCCTTGCATCTCAACCGGAACAATCTTTCTTCGTCCGGTGTGAAATTACACTCTATCAAGAATCTGTCTATATCTTTCTTTGTGAACACATATAATTTCATGAGCATACCCCTTACTAATGCTAACGCTGATTCTGCGCAAGATAATTTGTAAGCTTCTGTTTTGTTTTTTTTAATTCTTCGACATTATTCCCACTAATCTGACTATCCAGCATGGTCGACAACACTTCCAGAATTAATGAATCTCGTTCTGCGATTCTCCGAAGACTTTCATAATCTCGCCTGTCATGTTCTTCCAGTGTCTCTACCCGCTTGTTGAGTCGAAATGCCGGAGTAATCCACTTAAAGATTACGGCTGCCGCGCCTCCGACAATAGATACTCCTCCACAAATTGAGAAGAATACTTGTACAAATTCTGATATGCTCATTTATTCTCCTTTTCCCAGTAATATACCGGGATCTCATTACCGCTATTCCATGTATCGAAATATTTGCCCTCTTGTACTGTCACCACATGACCATCTATGCAGAGAATGTATGTGCCTGTCTGATGATCTGCGCAAAAATCATTGACTGTATAGATATATCGTTCTGATTGTTCAATCAGTTTGCGTCTGTACCCACGTTTATAGAGGTACGCTCCCCAGACATAATTTGCACTTGGCATATCTGACAAAGCGCACGCCTGTACCATTAATCCGGCGAATACTGTTTCCCAGTCGAAACCGGTTGCCTTGCATATTGCTCTGACAACGCAATCTCCTGTTCTCTTATCCTTAACAGGATTTGGATTATAATATTCCCATCTATCCATCAGTCAATCCCCTTTGCTGTTTTATATCTCTTCGCCGCTCCTCTGGCTTTAGCAGCGTTCTGGCGATTCCACTTAGCGATCATGAGTCGGTCTTGCAGCTCTCTTAGGTCGTTCTGCTTGCAGTAAGCCTTGTATGTAGCATTTTGTTTCTGCAAAAGATAAGACTTCCGGTCAAGGTCTTGTTGTAATGCGAATTTTGCCTGTTCGTCCTTGCAGTTATCAACCGCCGCTTGCATTCCAAGGACTTCACGCTTTGTTTTGCGGATTCTTCGCTCATAAGCACGTTGCCGCTGTTCTTTTTCGTACTGCTTTCCCTTGTCGGCTTTGTCCTGCGCTGATAGTTCTGTATAAGGATTAAATTCCCCGTCACTTGCCCCAAAGCTATGCCGACAGTTAACTCCTGACAGTCCGCTTGCTGTTCCGTATCCGGTCAATGAGAATGGTGGAAATTTCTTACTCTTACCAGAACGAGAATATATCTTGCCTTGCCACCATGAGTGATTTCCCGGGTTCTCACCACCGTCACCTGTTCTGGCTCCCATGTGAGCACTGACCAGAACTAAATCCCAGCCCATATCTTCCATGCGTTTGAGGGATATATCTCCAGTAGCCTGAGCCACACCAGTTCTAACAGAACGTGCTACTGCTGTTTCGATCGTGTCTTTTCTGCCAGATGGATATGTGACGGTAACACCATCTGATACAACGTTATTAACTGCCTCTTTGATGGCTTGTGTATATCCAACTGCCCCAGTCATCACATGATTATATGCAAGGTCACATTGCTCGATATAGAGCCTTTGAGCGGCACTTGCGGTTGTTCTTGTGAAGTTCTTCCACTCGCCCATAGTCGCAAGCATGTTGCGCTCCATGAGCCTTATCATTGCTGGGGACTGTTCGAGCGGTACAGGGCTTAATCCTGCTGCCTTGTATATCTTGTCATCATAATCGAGAGCAGTGATACCGGCATCCTCAAACACTTCAAGAAGTTCCTGTTGTTCACGTTTGGTGTATCTGGATAATTCTGCCAGAACGTCCTCTAACAGTTCACCGGATTCCTGTAGTGTTCTAATTCTCCACGCATCGGCATTGGTCAGAATATAATCCTCACCTCTGCCGATTCTTGCCATCATTCGAGATACAATCTCAGATATAATATACTGGTGTAACTCTTCGGCAATCTGCTCACTGCCCTCTGTTATTCTGCGCAAATACTCTGGACTAAGCATAATTATTCCTCATCACCGAACAAAGTCGGTTCTTTTGGCTGTGCTTCTTCAACCATCGCCTTAGCTTCTTCCTCGGTCATTCCCTCGAATTTCACGAAATACATCCAAGCCGGTACTTTATTCGTAGTAACATACTGCCACCATCTTGCACGGTCGTTTTCACGCACATATAGGATGTCTCCGAAATCATAATTGACTTCATAAACCCCAACAGGTGCAAGCCCGTACAGGTCAGCGTAAACGTTCAATGCGTAGATTACTTCGTCCAGACAGGATTCCAGTTTATCTCGAACATCTTTAATGAATTGCACTGTCCTCTGCTGTTCCGCTTCTACTCCTGTAGCCGTCTGAATGCCGCTAGATTCGTTGAATACAAAGTACCCGTTGGAAAATCCAATCTTGTACCCTAACTGGCTTAAAATGGCGTTTATACCGCTTATACGGGTATCTGTGTTGAGGACCGGATTGATTTCTTGATAAAACTCTTTTTCATCCTGTCCGAATACGTTTTTCACATAATCTGGTAAGCTCATTTCTGAGCATCTGTGTTCCATTGCCTGTGGTGTCATAGCGGAGACAGGCGAGCCACTCGGCATCAACAATCTGTCATCTGCCAGAACAGTCCGCTTAGAATCAAGGATTTCTTTTGCATTTCGGCTGTATGCAATGTCGAGGTCTTTCAATTCTTCAATGGCTTCGGCAAATATTGGTAAGCCCAGTGGCGTACTGATATCTACGTTATTCGCCTGTGGTGTCCGCAGCACTCCGTATAGAGTCCCGTCCAGCTTCTCACCGTTCATTTTGAGAATCGGCGGTGTATCTGCCATAAGATCAGCCCATTTGGTCTGTTTAAGGTCAATCTTGTCACCGATTGACTGAGGAGATTTCGACACATAAGCCCTGTTTGAAACATAATACGGATAGGTTGTCACGCCATTCACGGTAGTCTCAACAAACCTATGATATTCAAGCCTCGTGTAATATTTCCGTCCAACAGTATAAGAATCCTTAAATATAATTCCTTTGATTTCCTGATTGTCGTAATCCACGATCATCACATCTGCCGGAGTAAATACGTCGAGGCTCTCGCCGTTTGGCTTAATAAACACCGTTCCATAAGCACAGCCATATTCTACCCAGTGCCGAATCTGGAAGTATACTTTGTCAATCTGCTCCTGCAACCATGTTGCCCTTGCGGAACCATCTATCTGAATGCCGATCGCCAGGGTTGTGAGCCGGGCTGTCTCAGAACACACAGATTTAGCAAAATTAATCGTCTTGATATTATTCTTGTCATCTAACCATTCCGGTACGCCCCTGTAAATGTTCGCGCACCGGTTAATCAGCGATTCCATTTCCGGAAATTCTGCTGCCTGGATATTAAAATCCTCTTCGGCTTGTTTTTTGAAAATCATGTTAAACCACCTTTTTAGTGTTGTTATAAGTCCCATTTAATCTACCTTTTAAAATCCATCCATCTTACAGAAGTATCTCGCACAATAATGTCTTCATATTCTACAACTTTTAAGATTTCGTTAATGTCAGATAATCCATATATTTTTAAACCGACGCTTAAGAATTTATTTATTTTATCTGAAAAGTACCTATCTAACATTTTATGCACTGTGCCCCCTTCTCATGGACAATGGACTGGTTGCGTATCTGAGAGAATCTATCCAGTGATCGTTGCCATCTGGATAATCCGCAATCACTTCTCCATTGCTATCTACTTCATGCTCATAATTGATAATTTCCTTGTATGCTCTAGGCGTTCTTGCCGGATCAATAACCAACGTTCGACACTGTAGCCACTCAAACGTATATTTGCGGCTTCCCGGTGTAACAATGGCTTTACGTGCTGGAAGCCCTGCATCTCGGAAGTCAATAATACTTTCTTCTTCATCAACTCCGCAAGATATTGAATAATCATCATATCCTTTTTTCTTTATCTGGTTAGCCATTTCCTTGTTTCTTATCTTGGAGCCTCCAAGCTCGTCTAATAAAAAAACTTTTTCCTGATTAGGAACATAAGCCACACGGATAAATGCTTTCGGATCTGGATACCATCCCCAGTCCTGACCCTGATAGATACTTTGATACTTCTGGATTTCTTCATCTAGAATCGTTCGGATTTCTAACAACTCGAAGATATTTGTACCAAGTCCGACAGGTAATCCAAGGTATTCATGCTGATAGGCTCTTGGATTTGTCTTTTTAAGATGTTCCGCATCATCAAGGAATTGTTGACCAAGCCATTCAACAGGAACTGATCTGTAATCACTCTTATGCCTGTAGCTGTCGTCTCGTGGCTCTTCTACATACACATTCGCCCAGTTGCTCCGGCTAATTGGCGGATTGAATGTCTTAAATACAATAAACTTACTGCCACCTCGAAGGACTGACTGCTGCACTGTACGAATTTCTTCAATGCCCGAAAATTCGTCAAGTTCCTCGAACCAGAGATACTTGAAATATCCCTTGCTTGCTTTAATAGATTTAGTCTTTTTCGCCTTGTCCAGTCCTCTGAATATGATTTTCTGTCCAGTAGGCTTGTAGGTATACTGCATAGGGCTTAAACTGCTATCCCACAGATCGTTTACTCCCAGTGCATCAATTCCCCATGCTATCTGTTCATACACAGATTCTCGGAGTGTATTTCCGACTTTACGGAAAATAACAGCATTCGAGAACACATCATTCTCTGCGTCCTGCATCATCAGGAAAGGAATCATTACACCCACAAAAGACGACTTCGTGGATCCACGCCCGCCGTACAGATCGTAATATGTATGTTTCTCATCCAGAATGTCCCAAAAGACTTCATAGAAAGCAGGAGCTATTATATCTTTCAGACTAATGGAATTATTATCCATCCTGTTTCTCCGGTCTTGGAATATTGTTTATGATTGTAATTCCACGAGAATCATTTTTATTTGTTTCTGCTTTTTCGAATCGCTTCATAAGTTCCCGCCCTGCTGCTATCCTTGTTTCAAGCGAAGCATCAAGGCCGAACTGATCCTTTACTTCGCCCCTTAAAACAGATGAATAGAATCGCTGAATCTCTGCAATATCCGCTATGCGTTCATCGTCAATTTGTTTTTGCCGCTCCTGTATATATGAGGATATAGACGGTTTTGACAGGTTTTCAGTTCCCATTTGTCTTGCTGATTGCTCGCTGTATCCGGCTCTCTTAGCCGCTTCTGTGGCATTTCCGCATTTTAAAAATTCATCTGCAAACGCTTTCTGCTTAGGCGTCAAATCCATCTAATCACCTCTGTCTATCCTCATTTTCTGACTGCCTCCCATATTTCTTTTAGGCACATGACCACATCATACTGGGATGCAGTTCGTAATATTTCATAATCACAATCTTTCCATTCTTTTCTTTTGGTCAAATGAAGTGTAGGCGTTGAGATTATGGTAAGAGTAATCAATCTTTCCTGTTCTTTGCTGTAAAATTGTGACGTTCCAATTTTTATAATTAATCCGGTGGATAATATAGCCTTTTGAAGTTTGCGCTGTATTGATTTTAGATTTGCCATATCATCACCTCATAAATTCAAAATAAAAATCCCCTAGCATAGCTATATTTATATACACTATAATACCATACTAGGGGTTGTGTACCTCTACACCACTTTTAGTTTTTTTTCAATTTTATAATCTTCCGGTCAATTTTGCCAAATGATAATATTCTGCCATAGTTTTGCGTTTATATCCATAGAAATCATTTTCAGATACCGGCATATCTCGGAATCGTTCCATTGTCCGGTATCCTATGCAGTTCACTATGCTGTCATAGATTTGTGTTTCTATGCCTGGCGCATATTTGATTGACACTTGCAGAAGATTGTACTTGTCATTCTCGTCAAGGTGTCTGAAATGACTTTGAAGTGCCGGTATATCATCCGGCGGCACTCCATAGTCGGTTAAAGTAGCTTTTCTAAGATTCATTTATTTCACCTTCTTCATTCAAACTCCAGTCACATGGCATGCCTCGAAAACATTCTGGACAGTGTTCGTAGAATCCGCAGCCTTTGCAATCCGCTGGCTGTCCAGTACAATATTGCTGTAATACGTGGTATGCTGATATAACAAGGTTTGGCGTTATGTCTGGTGTGGGTTTGTCTGACATAGTTATCGTTCCTCTCAAATTTGCTAATTTCAAATAAATATCCCGTCTGGTAAGGACATTTCCGCCCTTACCACATTGATTTTCGGATGAATTTCTCCATTAAAGAGTCCATCCAGTTTTTTGTGTGATTTTCACAGCTATCATCTTCCTCTATCAGGATACCTTTGCGGTCACACAGCCCGTTGTCGTTTTCAATACAAGTTTTGCATGTTTTATCTGCCATTTTCCTCACCCCAATCTAATTTCTGTCCGCACTTATTGCAATAAATATCCGCTTTATAAAGTCCCTCACTATTACAAGCTGGACAGTTACCTTTTTTCGTATAATATCTGCCACTAAAATCAAGAATAGTTCTCATATTATTTGGCTTCATTGGGGTCTGCTTTTCTAACGCTTTAACTGCTAATTCTAATGCTTCACGGTACTCAATAATTTCTGGCACATTCGACCAGACCCTTTTAGTTAAGCCGATACGTTCCTGTAAGATTTTAATTGCTTCTTCTGGTTTCATGTTAATCCTCACATTTATTCACATACTTTAAAATAATCTAAAACTTCACCGTTTTCTTTTTTGCCTTGCATATCTTCTGCCGCTTCTTCAACGGTATTAAATTTACAAGTACATATGTGTCCTTTTGTTAAATTTACAAAAGAATACGTACCATCTAATTTGTTCCTCATAATTGAGACTAATACACTATCCTTTTCTCTAATTACTAGATACACATTATTCATTTTCTAACTCCTCCAACTTATTCACAGCTTCCTCGTGGGTGAGAAATACTATTCTTCCAATATCTTCTAAACGGTAGCAACTTTCTCCCATATCTTCTTTGCCTATTGCGTCAAACCTTACAGCACGTTCATTTTTGCAACAGAGAAAATGAATTTCTGAAACAGTCATCGGAATAATCGGTTGCTTGGCTCCGGAATTCACTCTATAAACCGTGTCTCCAACCTTGCACGGTAATCTCACAAGCAAGCCATGTTCTTCTAACTCTTTGTAAGACTTTAATTCTTCCAACCATTTAGCAACTTGTCCGTATTTATCTGCACAATCATTACTACTGATAAAACTGTTAGGAATAATGATGGTATTTTTCTCTTTGTTTATTCTGTTCTTTCTCGCTACTTCTTTGATGTATTTAATAGCATTGTCAAGTGTTAATCTCTCCATCTACTTCACCTCACAAAAATATATTCTTTTCTTCGCGCTTTTTCATACATTCTTCGCAAATAAAAATTGTTTTCGGATACCTAAAACAGCTATCATTAAGCATCGGATAATCCGGTTCATACGCTGTGGTTTTCCATTTGCCACAAACATTACACTTTTTCACAGTTTCGTTTATATTTATTGCCATCCATCATTCTCCCCCTGTAATCTCATCAATACACTGATTCCAGCCCTCCGCAAAGCCAGCATCAGATGTATTAGCCGGATAATCTCCATTGTCTTTTTCTGGCAAATCCATAAGCGGACACCAATCAGGTCTTGATTTGCTTTCGCAATCATAATGTTCTTCTGTCATCAGAATTGCATCATGATCTAAGCAGTCAGCTAATTCACACAACCCCTCGTATTCAAGATTTCCGCAGTATTCAGTTCCGAATTGGCAATCATAGCAATTCTCTGGTGTATTCATCACTAATACTGATTTGCTCATTCAACTCCACCACCTTTCACAATTTCAACTGCTTCATTCAGACATTGAGCTGTATACCAATCGTCACCTGATTCTGAACATTTATCTTCGATTAACGTTTCCAACTGTTGAACAACTTCATCCACATCAAAGACTGTAGACTGCCTGTTGACACAATCAATAAATTCCTTCTGGTCAGAACTAATACTTGTGCCAATCTCAAAAGCTTTAATGTATTCAATTAATTCGTCTGCATCAATCAATCTCATAATCTTCACACTCCTCTGCATATTCATAACTGTCCATATCATCACATCTGCACTGGCAGGAATCCTGTTTAGTACAGCAGATGCAGCACTCTGTTTCACTGTCTGGACACTCTAATTTACATCTTCCCATTAATCCAGTCTCCCTCTTTTTCGAAAATTGACATTTCCATTGATTATTCCATCCATATCTTATAATCAATGGAAATAACAATCAGATCTTCTTCGAGTGCAGTAATCTGTGTGACTGTGTTTTCTTTTATCTCTTCAAAAGCGTCTTTTGTATAGTATCCACAATTTCTGTTTGTAGAAAATATAAGTTCACAGTCGTGCTCGCCTCTGACTTCTACCATTGTTTTCTTATCTATAACGTCCAATAACTGCCTTACTTTCATGTTTAGTCCTCCTCCCGTATGATTTCCTTTGCGCATTTTCTACAGTAACAGCCTTCAAGTCCCTCTATTTTGTACAGGAAACACGTCCATTCTACATTCCAGATTCCCTTGTCATTGCATCGTTTGCAACTTCCTCGTCCCTCGCCTTGGCATTGCGTTATTTTCACTATGTTTAGCCCTCCTTATATGGTTTTGGCAAGTACATCCATGCAATAACTTCACCGCCTATACATTCTCCGTTCCATTCACCATAGTCATTAATGGACGCTGTCTTTAACCACTTTCCGTACATTCCACAAAAACCACTATATTTAACAGTTGCAATTACATCTTTATGTTTCTCCGGCAATCTCTCACTGACCGGAATCCAGCTGATAGATTTTAAATGCTCAATAACTTTCTTCTGTTCATCTTCCGATTTACAGTGTATTACAACGTCATAGGTATCATCGTATGCACTAAATGTGCCGTCTTTATTCTGGATAAGTTCCATTGCATCACTCATACTTCCACCTCCTCATAAGTTTTTCTGAATATATCTGGCTTACACGGATAAAATTCACCGTGAACACCGCGGATGATATAATCGCCAATATTCGCCAGATGTTCGCCCTCAAGCGTCTTAATAACCAGACCGCCTGGAACCTTCCAATGGTCGATATAGAAATTCTTACCTTCTGCCGACATGTACTGGTCTGTACACTGATAGTCCGTCAGGAAATCGAACATTTCTCGCTTATTTGCACCAGTCCACTGTACCGTATCAATTACAACTGGTTTCTTTCTGTACTTCATACAACCACCTCACTATCATCTGGCATCTGATGATCAATATGTCCATTTACATAGGCTTCCTGAAGCATGTCCAGTACCTTGATAGCTTTTTTCTTTGTGGAATATTCTCCGAGTAAATAACTGCATCCAGTGATATATGATGTTACAACTGTTTTTGTAGTCCCTTCTGCAATTTCGATACCAGCTGATACATTAAAATTAACTAATATCTCTTTATCCTGACTTCTGATTAACATTTTGCGTCCTCCTTCTAATTCTCAATCTCATTGCAGTTAAGTCCATAAGGTTCAGGATATACCGTATATCCGCACTTCGGGCATTTGATTTCCGGCGGATAGTATTCAACCCATTCCATATTTCCACCACATTTTCTGCAACGAATGTATCTCTCTACTTTCTTTGGTTTCGTTTTAAAAAATGAAGTGTAATTATTATTTTTCATTTCCATCCTCACTTTCCCCATGTGAGCAACTGACACGCTATTGTGCAGTCCTCCATGATTTTATACTCCCATCTTCTTAACCAGATTCTTATTCATCTCGTCAAATCTTACATCTGTGTTCTCTTCGATGTCCTGTATCATGCTCAGAACGCTCATTTTTCCCTCATTTGCCATTTCAACGTACTTATTAGCAGTTCTTATCACATCAAGCAAACGCTTCGTAGAAAAGCCATATAAGCGTCTCAGAGCCATCATAGTTGTAACAGTATTGATCGTATTACTCCAATCCTCACCAACAGTAAAACCATCTTCATAGGCTTTCTGTTCCATGTCTTTAAGCTGACTCTGGCAGTTCTGCATAGCTCGCCCGAACGCCTGAGCTGCCTGATTAGGAGTCTGAACAGGAAATCTGGTCTTTTTCTTGACTTTTAACTTACTGCTCATTTTTCTCACGCTCCTTTCTCAGTTCTTTGGATTTGTTGTGCATTTTTTCAAGGTAATCAACGTAAGCGAACAACATATGATCCACGAAGCCGTTTTTCTGGTACTTCTCTGACACAATATGTGTCTGTTCTATCACCTGCGCCCAGTATTCATCACTTTCTTCGATTCCGGCAGTCTGGAGAACCAGTGCCGGGAAGTCAATCTGTAAAAATTTTATCGTATTCGGTATCTGCTCGTGCGTCACTCTCATGCTTATACACCCTTTTCTACCTCAAAACTCTGCTCAAGAAGTTGCTCGTTATCCTTGCTAAACGCCTTTATGTAGCTCTGTTTTATCGGTCTGATAAAATGTATTCCATTAGCGGATTTCGCCCGGGAAACAGCCACGTAGAACTGTCCAGGATCCCAACAGCAAGGATCAATATTAATCTTTTCAAATGTCTGTCCCTGTGATTTATGAATACTGATCGCCCAGGCAAGTTTTACCGGGAACTGAGAGAATGATCCAACTTTCTTACGGACAATCTTCTCTTTCACGATCTTCTGACCATCCTTTTCTTGTTCAGATTCCTCGATAACCTGTTTCTCAATGTCTTTACTGTATCTGTACAAGTTAACTGTTTTACCCTTATCAGTCTTGATGACCAGATAAGATTCTTCAAATTCTCCGTTGTCCACAATTTTCTGGATAATGCCGATTGTTCCATTTACGTAATTTCCGGACAGATCATTGACGGTAATCATAACTTTTGCACCGATGTTAAGAATTAAGTCCTCTCTGGCAAATGCAATGTTCTTGATATCGGCAGATGTCAGATCTCCGTCAACTGCTGCATGAAACACTTTTTCGGTCTTTTTATCTAGTTTTCCAAGGAAAGTATTATTAATCCGATCAGCTTCAGCATTTGTTCCGACCAGAAACGGTGCTTCTGGTATAACCTTGTCTGATTCATTATTCTCCAGATATGCAATGGATTTTCTAATATTGTTGCCATATTTGATATCGTTCAAAACATATTTAAATCCCTCATCATTCTGCCGGCATACCTCATCAAGTTTGATATATTCAAATCCCATTTCTTTCCAATACTCAGACATAAAAGCATATCCATGCTCGTACTTTCCGCCTTTTCCATAATTAGATCCATACATCCGGCAGAGGATTTTACGATCATCTGTCGTGATAACTGGTGGAAGCTGGTAGAAATCCCCGATTACGATTAGCTGAATATCTTCTTTATCCTCTCCGTTCAAAAGTCTGTCAACGGCTCTCTCTTCATTCTCCGTGATGATTGTCTTTGCAATCATATTAAACAGATCGAACCGGCACATACTGATCTCGTCAATAATAAGGATATCTGCTTCCTCCAGCAGTTCAGATCTGGATTTCACTTTTTTCTTATAATCCTCAAACTTAATTGAGATATTTAACGCACGATGCACGGTGGTCGCTCCATACCCGATATTATCCGCAGCTATTCCAGTAGTGGCAGATACCAGAATGCTTTTACCAGCTTTTTCCGCCTCATCAATGAATGTCTGAATAACCGTTGTCTTGCCTGTTCCTGCATCACCTGTCAGAAAAACATTACTACCAGACAGCATCGTGTCTAATGCATATCTCTGCTTTTTATTGAGATCGTCTTTTTTCATTTTGTAACCACTCCTTGCAATAATTATGTCAACTAAATATTTTTGCAATATTCAATTAATTTTGTTATAATAAATCTAATTGTATATACTTTTTAATTTTGTAACCCATGTGTAACCGACTTTTTAAATCTATTGGTTACGCCAAAAACCCTTATTTTATGCGGGTTTCAGATGTATGTAACCGTGTAACCAATGTAACCAAGGTTTTCATATAGGAGAATCACTAGAGTATATGTTTTTTATACACTCTCAAACTTCCTCCTATAGGACGTTTTTTTTCGTGTTACAACGGTTACATGGTTACAAATTACGAAAACGGAACATTTGTTTCGGCATTAGTTGGCAGAAAACCAGTTTCAATAACTTCATTTTCTTGTTCATTTTCGAGACTTTTTATATCAATAATTTTTACTGCGATAAGCCTCATCACACTTCCTCCATCTCTTTTTAATACCGTGTCTCTCTTTCCTGTATGCTTAATTAGCTCTCGATTAATCGCCCAAGCTGAAAAGGCTTTCCTAGAGAATCCATTGTTTTTCAAAAGGTTTTCAAGAGGTTTCGGATAAAAGTATACATATACGTCTCCATACTCATCTGGAGTTTCCTTGAATCCCCATTGATCACAGCTGAATTGTGCATCAAAGTGTTGCCCGTACACAGAAAGACTTTCAAGAATGAATTCATAGCATCTCTGACCTTCTGATACATCTTTCTTGCGTGTAGGTATATCCACAACGTCCTCAACCGTCAGCTCACGTCCATCCTTAAATATGAAATCTGTAGCTAATTTGTCAGCCAGCAGAAGCGTAGATATAGCCATTACCTGTTTAGCTGGAAAGTCATATCCGTCAAAACCTTTCTCAATTTCGGCTTTCATTTCTTTCAGATCGTCCGATGTGAACTGCTTGAGATTCCCAACGAACACTCTTCCGGCAAAACCGTAGTTCTTTGTGACAATGCTGTTAATCTCTGCTGGATTCTCATAAATATCCTCACAGCACTCAATCTCAATAATTCTGTTGATTGCTCCTCCAGAATCCGCAAATTCAGAAATAGGGTTCTCGCCGTTACAAATAGTCACATTGCTCCACGTATTTTCCTTAGCTGCTCCGAGGTCCTTATTTGAACGTGCCTTTCCTTTACCGGAACAAAGATTGTAAATCAACGTTTCGTAATTATCCCGGATATACTGAGAAGCATTCTTCGAGTCGTCCAGAATCATCGGAAAGTTATTGAGCATATCTGCCCTGGTCTCTAATGATGTATCTGTTGACCGAAAATTTCCAACATAAGCTCCTGGTGCAGGATTTCCCCAAACCGATGCCGCTATATTGATCGTTACTGTCTTTCCGCCGCCCGTCTGCCCGTAGAAGTCTACGATGAACGGCAGTGCGTCAAGCGGCTGTACAAGCACACTTGCAAAAGATGCCGCCAATGCTATTCGTGGTTCTAATCGTCCGCACGACCGTAGTTGCTTAGCTAGAGTCACCCACTTAAAGTAATCTCCACTTTCCTGTATACTCTGGAATAGTGTTTTAAAGCGGTATTCGCCATCAAAAACAATTGAAAGGTCGTAAGGTACAAATACATTGCCATGCCACCCTAACTTGCTCGTAGAGTGCTGTATGTCGATCATATCGGCATTGTACATTTCAACGTCCGCCAGATACTTTACAAGGAGTCTTGCGTTCTCTGAATTGACCTGCACCCCGAACCTTGCAAGATTAGTTATTGCTCTGGAAGTCACAATGTCAATTTTTGGAACAGTTATTTCTGTCCAATATCCATCCCTTTTAAAAGCCACCGTGATCTGTTCTTCACCTGTTTCAATGTTTTTCAGTCGACGTATCGGCATGATCGGGTGGTGACATACAAGTTCTCTTGCCTTAGATGTTTCGGAAGAAAAAATTCCGTTCTCTGTAGCTATCCAGCTGCCACACGCCATGTTAGGATATTCTTTATCAACAGAATCAGGATAAAAGTTTGTGATGTTTTCAACCAGCTGCATGGAACGATTTGCTTTTTCTTCTTTTTCCTTTTCCTGCTCTGCTTTTTGAAATTCCTTTATGAACTCTTCTGCTATATGCTTCGCTTTCACACTTTTTGCCCGGTCCATCAGCTTAAACTTGATTTCTGAGCGGTCAATTTTACTTTTTACTGAAAAAAGCTCTTCATACAACTGTTTTTCCATAAAGTCTTGCGCTTGTAAATTTCCAATATTTTCAAGAATTTTCCTCACCTCCTGACTTAACAGACAGCAATTCATGTCTGCTTTTTTCTTTCTCGAGATTAAACTGGCACATATACCACTCTTCTGAATCAGGAGGGAACGTTTTTAGTGCTGTTTCGTACATAAGTATGTTCTTTTCTACCTGCTCAAGCTCGTTTGGGACCTGAGCGGGATTGTACTTTTTTGTTTTAATATCCCGCATTTCATGCCTGATCTGGTTACGACTTTTACCTTTTTTAGAGATATAAGTACCGCCCAGCTCGATAAATGCGGTGCTAAAAGAAACGGATTCGTATTGCATTACGAAATCAAACACATCACCGCCGATTCCGCAGCCGAAACAGTAAAATGAATCATCGTAGATTTTACAGGACGCTGATTTTTCTTTATGAAAAGGGCAACATATAAATCCCGCTCTGTTCGGTTTTAATCCATACCTGGAAAGGATTTCCGGCATTTTCACTGACTGTTTAATTTCTTCTTTTGTCATGACAGCAACTCCACTATTCTCTTGCCAGTCTCTTCTTTTGTACAGAATTCAAATCGGACGCCGTATTTATCTCTGATCGTGCAAAGAGATTTGTACAACTGGCAACCATCAACAGCTTTGTCCGATATTACAGTCTTAACCTTTTTACCGTTTACTGTCTTCCAGATAACTTTGTGCTTTCTTGGATTCTCCCAGAAATACACGTCACCTACACTCTTGATATCTGGCCCATGTTCGCAAAGAATAATTAGCTGTATACCTGCTTCACGCGCTCTGATAAGCTCTGCCTTGAATCTTTCGTGTTGCTGGCAGACATTTCCACATAGCTCTTGTAAATCCTTTTTGCGGTCAATACAGAGTTTTGCATTGTCCAACGACTGATAATCTCCGCAGTATAACTTCGATCGGAAATACTGTACTCCAAGGCTGTCAAACTGCTTTTGAATCCGTTCCCATTCCTTTTTATGTTCTCTTGTGTCTGTCTGTATAACCATTAAAAACACATCCTTTTAATTGAATGGAAGCTCTTCCTGCATACTATCCGGAATACTCATAAAATCAGTTCCCGCTGAACTCGCCCCCATGATAGCTTCTTCTTTCAGATGATCGTCATACGCTTTTGTGGTACGCTCTTCTGGAATATCTGCATCTTTGATTCCTTCCACGCTGCGGAACCATGCAAGCTTGTGACGTTTCACTTCTTTATTGTCATACCAGTCTTTTTCCAGACGGAAGATGCCACCGATCAGCTTGCCTTTGAACTGCTGTCCGAAGTTATCGCCCCACTTAACAGTAAATCCCGGATTTGACTTTTCTACACATGTAATGAATGTTTTGAGATTGCGAACACCATAATCTACACTCTCGTCAATAACCATGTAGTTAGTTCCGGCATTCGGGTATTTCTTGTCTGGGCGAATATCATTCTCAAACTGCTTCATAAAATAACCTGCCTGCTCGTCTCCATCTGCAAAATCAAACAGGATAACAATCATATTCAGTCCGCTCTGAGACTGACGTTCAGACACCTGTTTAATCACCATTTTATGACCGCCAAGCTTAATTGGTTCAAATTCTCCTGCTGCCTGTGTTGTATCATAGCTATTTGGTTTCTGCATTGTCTGCTCCTCCTAATTCGTAATAATCTCTAATAATCTTATCTACTGCTGCCAGATCATTGTCTATGGTCAGTGAATCAAACATACCAATCGGTGATTTGCTGACAGCTCCCTGACTTGCCTGAGTGACAAATAAATGCTTTCCACTTTCTTCAATGCAACGGAGAACTATCGTAAACATGCCCTCCACGCAAACTTTTTCATCCAAAAGTTTTCCTATTGTCTTTGGCTTTACATCTCCAGAATCGTCCTTATCTTCGTGCATCATAAGATATACGACTTTATTTTCAGGGACTTTTGTCACAATGAACTGAATAAGATTCCAGAAATAGTCTCCAATATCATTGTACAGAGCGAATACCGCATTGCCTTTTCCAGCAGAAGCGTGTCCACGCATAAAGTGGTTCGTGATAAGATAACCTGCATCATCAATTACAATTGACTCTGCTTTTGATGCGATCAGGCACTTCATTACCTGCTGGTAATCATCTGTAAACCATCCGTCAATTTTCCCCTTGAATGGAAGTGGCTTGTTTAATACTCTGATAAGGTTCCAGTTTTTGTTTTGACAGTTTCTAAGACTAGTACTTTTACCGGAACCAGATTTTCCAATAATCAATACTGGTGTTGCCATTGTTATTCCTCCTTGTCATAAACCACATGCTTGCTGCCCTCAATAATCAGCAAACTTGCAATATCTTTCATTGATAAGGTTGATTCGTTATAGATTTCAACCAGTGCGTTGTATGCTTCTGGAGTAATTTTCACAACCGGATTCTCCTTTTCACTGATTGTTTTCTTCTTTTTAGCCGGAATACGGATTTCAAACTTTTCCATTGTTACCCTCCTTAGTTGATTTCTGAGCCGCTAAAAGCCCATTTAGAGCCTGTACATAGCTCGCCAGTGTCCTTGCCTTGTACTGTTCTTCAATCGGATTATCCGGCACTATAGCAAGCTGTATGTCGATTAATCTCAACACTTCCTGAATGCGTTCATTCATACTTACACCGCCTTAAAGAAGCAATACAGGTTATCTGAAGCGTCTCCGAACTTCTCTCCGCCGATATCTTCGGCTTTGTGGTATTCCACATGGTCCAGAGACATATCGCAGTTCTCATAATCCAATACGTGATCCCCTCTGGACTGAAGCTCTCTGAGCAGTTCATTAATACATCCTGCTATCTCCAGACTGGGAAGAAGTTTCATAATTGCTATCTGTTTACTCATTTGGACACTTCCCATCTATCAGAAGCTCCAGTAAGAAAGTTTTGATTACTTTGAGGCTTTCGCGGCTTGCGTTCTCATAAAATGGGTTAAAAGATACGCTTCGGTACAAATCCCACTTGAATTTGTCGTAGCCCAGGACAGCGTCTTCTTTTCTCTTGAGTCCACATACTTTCATTCCATAAATCGAATAATTAAATGTGACACTTGCTGTCGGAACTTCATTAGCAACTCTTTTACAAAGTTCATAAATTTCATCAATCTCTTTCTCGAACATTTCTTTATCCTCCTTATTTCCTATTGCCAGTCTGCTTTCATCTGGCGCACCGCCCATGCTGCCGAGATGCCAAAAAAGATGTTCAGCCAAATAGGTATGTCCACATATTTCCCGGCAAGCATACAAACAGCAATTAGCATATACTCTTTCATTTCATTTCTCCCATAATCCAAGCCAGATTGCTTACTACCAGTGCGGCTGCGGTCACAATCCATGCAGTGAACCATTTTCTTGCTTTTTTTCTACTTTCTTCGACAATTTCTGTCGCAAGAATGAACTCAAGTTCGTCCCATGTCGGAACATTTTCACATTTATTTGTGCTATTTCTGCTCATATCGTGCTAATTTCTCCTTTTTTGGTATTTACAATTAGCAGATACGAAGTTATAATTAACCTGTACCTACTAAGTGTGGTTTAGTTGGTGCAACGCTCCGGTTGGTGTGGCTTCACCGCCGGGGCACTATCACTTTAATGCTTCTTTTCCTCTCCAGATATATCCTGTTTCTTCCCAGAGCTTTCTTGGAGAGATAACAAATTCTATTCTGCCAGAACCTTTTCTGTCGTGAATCACTTTGTTCCCACGATATGCCGTGCCGATAGGCAGCCATCCATAAATAATCCCTGCTCTGACAGATGGTGTAGGAATGCCTGTCATTTTACTCACGTCTGATACTGTCAAACGTTCATTTGAGAACTCTGGCATCTGTGGGATACCTGATATGATTCTTGCCACTTCTGCGGCAAACTGATGAACCTGTGCATTTTCTTTTATGTAAGTGTCAACTTCGCTCATATATTTACTCCTTTCATTATTGCTTCATTCTTACCACCCTAGCACTAAACGGATTAAAACTGTTGCCGCACTTGCCACAATTGCTGGAATCACATATTCCATAATTGGATGGCGTTTCATATTTTTCACCTCCTTGCTTTGCTTTTATCTCTTAATGCGATTTTTATTCAACCTATTGTATTTCCTTTTCCCTCTACCTATAATGCATTTACAGGCACCGACATGCCGAGTATAACGAAAGGGGAATTATATGGTTGAAACAATTACACGACTGTATCATTGCCACAAGATTCACAAACACGTGACTGTTTATGAAGAGTATGAGGTTTCTGATAGCGGTCGCCGCCTACTGCGGTGCTCATGTCCATATCATCAATACACGGAAATGAAGCCGCACTGTGATGGGTATAATGACCATGGTTTTCAATGTGGTTATGCAAAAAATCAATAACCAGGCTCACTAACTCATCTGGTCGCTCACTTGGCGATAGGTAACAGTAAAGCCGTAGGTCACATTTGCAACAGTCTCCACCAGATTCTTTGCAGTGCTGGCTGACGGCTTTATTAAATTGTAATGCGTCCATTTACGCTCCTTTCTACTCAATACACATTTGAGCATTGCAGTCCCTGATGCACATTACTGTATTTGTACATGGATGCCAGTTCTTAACATATTCCATAGCTTCTTCAAATCTCAGCTTAGGGATGTTATTACGGGCATTTACTGCGAAGTAAATCTTTATATCCCTGTTGCATTCAGCAAATACTTTCTTGCCAATTTCCTTGTAAGCATTTGACTCTTTCCCACCAAGGTGAGCAATTACGACACTTGACACTAAGTCTCTAATAGATTCCTGCTGTGCGTAGTCAATAGTCATGGTATTTTCAAGCCTGTTAAGCCGCTCTTCGTGGTCTAAGAATCCTGTCGCAATAACCTGTATCTGTTCAACTGTCGTCAGTGGCTTCTGGTATGAGCCTGTCTTTCTGATTGTCGGAAGAACTTCATCCATAACCCATGATTCAAATTTCTCTGCCGATGGAAGTTTCGATTTCATAATCAATCGGTACAAATCTCCCTCATTTATGTATGACATTGACTGAATACCACTAGATGTAGGGGTGTCGCGTTTCACGACTCCCTTGCAATGCCTTGATACGGCATCTCTGGGATTGTTATATCCAAGAGCTTTGGCAACATCAGTGCCAACAAAGTACGGTTTACCGTCAATTTCTGCTGTTCGGATGTCCCCGAACTCTTCTGAATTAAAAATCTGTAATTCGTTCATGTTTCTCCTTTCTAATTTGAATTAACTACTTCTTTCTTATCTGATTTTTTCTCCAGATTATTCTCGGAAAAGCTTTCCGTCTTACCGAGAATATATCCTTTGTCAAATTCTGACATATTAGGAATCGCTTCTTTCAGCTTTTCAACGATTCTTTTTTCTTTTTCTGACATATACGCACCTCTTTTCTTGTGATATACTCTCCTGTAAAGGAGGTGTTCATTTGATAACAAGATATCAATATAAAATATTGAAAAAAGCTTTAAGAAATTGTGGATTTACTCCTAGTAATCAGCGTGAAGCAGATGCTTGCAGATACCTTTTCAGTAAAAAGTGCTTTATGCGTTCAAGGTCGCAAGACCACGCATATGAAATCACACAAGCGGGTGAAGTCGCCATGAAAGCATATTTTCAAGATATATCCAGATTTTGGATAACAACTGTTCTGTCAATCATTGCGCTGATTACCAGCCTTTTCTCAATTTCTATACAAGCAGAGCCACTATTGCAATTATTAGAGAAACTATTGCAATAGCTCCCAACACATGTGTATCGGTAGATAATGAATCTACATAATGTGAATACATCTGCAAGGTTTCTTTCACTGTAAATTCAACGTCTACCTGTTCACATGGTTCTTTCTCAAAGATACAGTCCATATCTACTGTCCCGCCAAACGGAATAGGCTCATCTGGAGGAACAATCCTTCTTTCTGGCATCTTTAAATCACCTTTTTCACCTGTCAGAACTGCTTTCTTGATTTTGTTTGTCTGGTCTTGTAAATCCCAGATACGATTCCACAGGTCAGAAATTGTTTTGTCGATTTCTTTTTTCTTACGCTTCACTGTTTTCACCTCCTTTGTTGTACTTTGTACATTATTAATATAATACTATGTACAATATTTGTCAATAGCTATTTTGTACATTGTACAATTTTATTATTTACATTTTTTATTATGCGGTGTATAATCTTATTTGAAAGGAGGTGTACGAATTGAAAAACAGAATAAAACAAATAAGAAATTCTAATCCTAATTGGAAGAACCAAGATTTATTTGCAAGCTTTTTGGGAATACCAAAGGCAAATTTATCCAGTTATGAAACTGGAAGAAGAACTCCTACAGACGCAGTAATTCAATTAATCTGTGAGAAATGTTCTGTAAACGAAGAATGGCTAAGAAATGGAACTGGAGAAATGTTTCAGCCAGAGAATAAAAACGATGAAATTTCTAAGTTGTTCGGAAATGTTCTAAAGTCTAGTGATGATGATTTTAAATACCGTCTCATCAATGCTCTAGCAAAGCTAGATGATTCTGGATGGGATAACTTAGAAAAGCTCCTAGACACGATTTACGAAAAGAAATGAAAAAATAGCCAAGGGCAATGCGCAAACCCTTGGCTTTTCTTTTTAACCGATTAATGTTTTTATGAAAATGTATATTGACCTCAGCCAACATCTGTTTTCTATCTTTTGTATCATTTCAATAATCTCTTTCTTATAATCCATAATAGCCCTCCCTATTGCAACTACCGCCTACACTACAGTATATGTTCGGCTGTGGGAAATAGAACCGAACATTAGTTCGTTTTTGCTATTATACCACCTATTCCGACTCTTGGCAACTGCCAATGATATATGCGAACTTTCGTTATTTCATACATGAACTTTACAATCTCAAAGAAAAATACACTTTCGCAGAATAAAAATGCGAGATCACAAACTTTTCTGTGGACTTCCCTCAGATTATGGTTCGGCGCAGACTTCTCCTGATATGCGGCACTGGTGATCTGCACATCATTGTGATTGTTCGGGACAATCTTTAGCGGAATATGTATCGTGCAAAATATCTTAAATATAATTAGGAAGAATGCAAATATCTTAAAACAATTATTTTTCATAACGAATCACTCTTATCCTTTACAAATCATGCTATCTGCGATAAAATAATAATACCACATAAAAGCGTACTTTTGCATGACACTTCAAAATCAGCAAGAAAAATGTAAAAATCATCAAAAATGGCATGATTTAAAGAGTATGTGTAAAGCGTAACAGGAGGAAAAAATGTATGAGTAATGAAAAGACAAAAATCTGCAAGCACTGTAAAATGGAGATCCCGGCAGGAGCAAAGATATGTCCTCATTGTAGAAAGAAACAGGGCGGCAAGCTGAAATGGGTAGTTCTGGCAGTCGTTGTTATCGGAGCTGTGGGTGCGGCTTCTGGCGGAAGTTCTGACACAAAAACCACAACCACTTCTACTGCAAAAACAGAATCCAAAGAAGTAGCAACACCTACACCAGTAAGCTATACCTCTGTATCTGTAAACGATATGATGTCTGCTTTGAACGATAACCCGCTTGGAGCATCAAAGCAATACAAAGACCAGTATTTAGAAATCACTGGAAAGCTTGGAAATATTGACGCTTCTGGAGACTACATTGACCTCATGGCAGATGGTGATTTTGAAATCATTGGCGTACAATGTTACATTAAAAATGATGAGCAAGAGTCAAAAGTTACATCTATGAAAATGGGTGACATGGTGACTTTGAAAGGAAAATGTACAGACGTAGGTGAAGTTCTTGGATATTCATTTGACATTGAAGAAATAGAATAAATAAAACCACCCCGGCATTGGCGTACCGAGGTGGCGTTTATACATCTCCGAAGAAATGTAATATTCTGGCAAACATATTGTATCATCTTCGGAGCAGTCGGGCAAGACAGAAAATTTGTTCGGCTGTTATTTTTATACCTAAAAACAGCTATAAAGAAAAGAGGAATAAAAATGGCGAAGAAAAGAAAGAAATATCCAAAATTGCCGAATAACTTCGGCTCTATTCGGTATCTTGGCAAGAATCGAAGAAACTGCTATGCAGTGCACCCACCGGCTACACTGGATGCAACCGGAAAGGTGGTCCGTCCACCGGCGATTTGCTACGTTGATGACTGGCTGAAAGGATTCTCTATTCTGACAGCTTACAAAGCCGGCACGTATCAACCCGGCATGGAGCGGACTCTTGAGGTATCCCCTACAACCGACATAGATGCTCTTATAAGCCGCTTGATTGCTGACTACAATACAATCAAGGGTGTCGAGGATAAACACCCGGAAATCAAGAAATTGACGTTTTCAGAGATATATGAGAAGTTTTACGTATGGAAGTTTCCGGAGGGTTCAAAACTTTCTTATAGTTCAAAGATAGCTTACCAGACCGCTTACTCAAACTGCACGGCTCTGTATAATCGTGCATTCGAGGATTTAAAAGCACCTGATCTGCAAAAAGTCATTGATGACTGCCCGTTAAAACGTCAGAGTCTTATGGCGATCCTTACGCTGTTCAAGCAGATGTATAAATATGCAGTCTACTCAGAAATTGTAACGGAAAACAAGGCGTTATATGTCCATGTCAATGCTGATAATGACACCGAACATGGAACGCCCTTTTCTGATCAGGAAATGCAAGTGCTGTGGAATAATGCCAACGATCCAGAAGTGCAGCTCATTCTTATTATGTGTTACTCTGGTTGGCGGATCGGGGAAGTGCTAAAACTTACAACCAACTTAGAAGAAAGATACTTCCAAGGTGGTATCAAAACAAAAGCCGGCAAAAACAGAATTGTCCCGATACATCCCGCTATATACCGTTTTGTCGAACAGAAAGTGCTGACACAAGACGGAAAATTATGCGTGTATACTCAGCAGCATCACAGAAAAGCGTTGTTCTATCCTACACTGGAACGTTTAGGAATCGTCGGTAATCCGAAACACACGCCGCATGACTGCCGACACACCTTTTCTGCGCTGTGCGAAAAATACGGCGTCCGGGAGAACGATCGTAAGAGAATGCTCGGCCATTCATTCGGCGGTGATGTTACAAATGCCGTTTACGGTCACCGGACATTGGAAGAACTCCGTACAGAGATTGAGAAAATAAAAGTCCCATTTGTGACTAACTGTGACTAACGGAATCTTATTTTATCAATTTTATTCATCACAATTCAGAACATAAAAACGCGTGAAACCCTTGTAAAATCAACATTTTCAGCGATTTTACAAGGAATTCACTCATTTTATTTTCATTATTCTAATTGTATTCAATCAGGATATTAATTAGAACTATGCAAATGTCAGAAAGTCCTTTAAATACAGTACTTTAGAGGATATTTAATTAGGAAATGATTTTTTTGTCTGTGACTAACGTGTGTCCAACGAACTAATAGGATTTACAAAACGAAATGATACAATATGTTATAAGAAACATGGTTCCCGGGGTACTATCCCCGGGAGCTTTTATTTATGAATTTCTGAAATTCTGGTAAATACGCCCTTCGGGACAAACTCAAATACGAACCCATCATCATTCGGGTACGGGATTCTGACGAAGTACCATTTCAGCCCGGAACTGTCTGTTTCGGTGTATTTCATTACCTCTACAACTGCACCTTTTTTCAGCTTCGGAAACAGTTTAGATGGGCTATTTTTGTTTGATTTTGTATAACATTTTATGTCTTTTTTAATCTGCGCAATGTAGGCTCTTGTGTTCTGCTTTTTGACTACATCAGAGTCCGAAGTTGATGCTGTATTTTTAACTAAACCGTAGTTTGGAGTGCAGAATTTTGTTCCCGAGAGGTCGCTGTTGTAGTAGCTTTTCTGGCATACTCCACCACCATTTGCGATGATTGTAGAGCCACCAGAAGTATTCCCTTCGACTGTCCAGAATTGATCTCCTGATACCTTTATTACAATTCCGGTGTGCGCAAACACTCCGTTTCTGTAGAAAATAACAATATCCCCAACTTTTGGATTGCTGTTCAAAGTAAATAAATCCGCCATTGTCGGACAGTATACATAAGGCCAGTGTTTTAAGAGTTCCTTTGCTTTCTCCTGTCCAAAAGCTTTCATGAAGCACCAACTCACAAAGCCGGCACACCATGGCTGTCCTTGATAAGATGGCTTTACATCTCTCCAATATTTTGTATAGTTATTGGAACCGGCATTTGCTGTCTTGCTATCAAGCTGACTATTGCTTGCCTTTTCAAGATATCCAACTTCATTCTTTGCGATCTGGATTAATTTGTCAATTGCGTTCATACCTGTTTCCTCACTTTCTGGAAAATATGTCTTTAATGCATCATAAACAAACTTCTGTCTGCTCTTATATGCCCCGACCTGGTTCCCTGTATCGGTCTGGCAGGCTGCATAGAGATTGTCGAGTGTATATGGTTTCTTAGTCTTTGCCAGAATCCTCGTTACTGCCCCTAGTCCACCTTGATGCCTAAAGTTCACACACATAGCTTGCCCTCTAGCGTCCGCAACGCCCATTTTAAGGGCTTCATCTGCATAGGTGGCTAATTGTTCATCCATAAGGTTATCTTGACATTTAACGCCCAAATCGGACGAAATAAGGGCAACTATGGTATCGGCAAGCTGTGACACTCTGGAAATATTGAAGCGTTCCCAGTTTGCGGTCTGAACTTGTTCTAAAAGTCTGACCTTGTCTATCTTCTCCCACTGTTTCGGGTCGGCATCATAAATTCGTTCCAGAAGCGTTTTAGCTTCGGTTCCGTACCACGCTCCTGCTCCAATCGTGATTGTATGTTCATCCGAATTGTTCTTATAAGCTTCTGTGAAGTCCGAATAATCTTGCTGTCCATAGATCTGTCCGCCGGTTTCGACCGCATAAATAATCTTTCTCAGGACGTTCTTTTGTTCAGTTGTCATGTTGCCCGCTCCTTTCGCAAAGATTCTTACCTAATTTTGATTATAACATTTAGCGTTAAGGCATCTCTGTACCAATTTAAAAATCCGACAGGTGATTGCCTGCCGGATAATGCTAAATAACATATTTGTGATGATTGTATCTGACTGACTCTTGATTAATCTTTGCGCTGTTCCTTATAAATAGGTAGAGGTTTTACGAAAGTTTTCCATTTTTTTAATGAATTAAATGGGAATAGTGGCAAATTTATTCCATTATAAAGTGATATTTTTTGTAATAACTGCTTCACTTGCTTTGACATTGATTACGAAAGCCAAACCATTACCATCAAAAGTAAATATAATTCCAGATAATCTCCTATTTGTATTATCGTACTGGACAGCTTGCAAAATGGAAGAGTGTCCAAGAATGTGATTTGTCCAACTTCCACTAATATTGTAAATTCCATCTTTGAGTTTGCCAAAAGTGGAAGCAATTTTCAAAAGAAGGTCATCAACTTTATCAGAATCTCCGCATGATATTTCCATAGTTTCGAGTGAGTTACTATTTCATAATTTGATTACGTAAATTCTAGCCCATACAGTAGACGTACATTTTAATACATTTTTTTCCAAACTTAGTGTTGCTTGAGGAATTTCTGTTTTAATGTTCAGTATACCTCCTTTAGTGCTGCTTGATGATCTACTAACAACCACGGAGAAACCAATGTTCCTAACATTATCCGCATCAATTCCAGCACAACAAATTAGATATATACTTGCATCGTCTAATGTAAGTGAAAATCCTTTTTCCGGATCGATAATTTTGTATTTTACATATGAGACCTTATTACTATTTAATTCATTAAGCGCCCCCAGAATTGTCTTGTCGTTTGTCTGAAGCTTCTCGAATACTTTGTCGGCAATTTTTCCAAGTACCCAGTCTGAAAGAGTAGACAGTGAAAGGCGTTTATTTGCCTTGCCTGCCGTATCAAGTGTCATAACCTCATCATTATCAGCTACTGTAGTTTTTGTAGTGTAATCTGTCCACTTTGGCATAACTGCTTCCTCCTTATACTAAATATTTGTCTCGGATATATTTTTTGACTGCATCAAGATGAGCCTGTACATCGTCATTCATCACAAGGAAATTGCCTTTATTATTCTGGCTGACAACCTCTCCTGTTTCCTCGTTTACTTCAGAATAGGTGTAAGCGATACGACTTCCCTCTCCTGTGCTAAGATTCATAAAACTTGTAAGAATTTTCTTCATTATATTTTCCCCATTTCGTCAATAATGTTTTCCCTGTCATTAAAAAGTTCTTTTTCATAATCTGGTTCTGATACTTCAAGGCTTTCGCTGTAGTCTGGTTCCGACATGTCTGTGTCTATCGCCCTGTCATAAGCCATCTCACTCGCATCGGCAAACCGCATATGCTCATAGTCAGCTTGCCGCGCTTTAATTTCGAATGCAAATTTAAGTCCCGGAGTGCCTTTTACAATGAAATATGTCTGTTCCTTTTTATCTACCCAACAATCGCCATCTCCTTCCTTTTGCAAGAAAACATAGTATTCAATCCCTACATTGGTAGATTCTTGAAAAATGTCGTCTATGTCTATCAGGCATGTGCCATCTTCTGATATGGACGCTTCTCCAATATCTCCGAATATAGGGGAGGCCATTTCATAACAGTAAAACGCCTGTGTACCATAGTCCTTTGTCGAGAGAATCCTTTTCTTTGTTCCACGCACACTCAAATCCGCAAGGTCAGTGCCCGTTCCGACGCTATAGAAATGCCCACTGGCTTCTACGTGTGTGCCCGCTTTAACTTTTTTTGATGCTGAAACGCTGTCCGCCGAAACACTGGTATTAACCGAGACTGAGCTTGCGTGTACGGTTCCTGTATAAAGATTGATTCCTCTAATTCGCGTTCCATACAATGTGCCGTACCCCGGCACAAATACTCCTGTATTCGTCTTTGAATAGATCTCTCCAGCTGAAGCGTCTAGCGTTACTTCTCCATACGTGCCACTTGCTGAAAGCTTTCTATATCCAACTTCCCATCCTGCCAAGGAACCTGTATCAATATAATCGGCATTAATATATAACTTTTGATTATATAAATAAATTCCTTGAGTCTGACCGTTATTGGTCAATTTATTAAAAATCTCCAACTGGGTCATATCTGACGCGTCTTTGCCATCATCGCCTTTTTCTCCATATACACCGATAACATGTGGAGCAGTATTCACACTCGTTCCGTCCGTGTATGTGGTTGTCTGATAATTCCACAAATATCTTTTAGATGATGTTGGTGTCTGCACGGATTCCGTCCAACCTGATGTGGATGTTGTCACACCTGATGAACTGGACGTAGCGAGATAATGTTGTACAATCTTTGAAATTCCATTCCCAGTATCACCTTTTATTTTTGTCCAGCTATAGTCACTTGGATTAGTAGAATCGTTTTTTTCAAAATTGGTATACTGTCCGATGTAAGTCTTTCCAGTGCTATCAGATACTGAAAATCCTGTCTTTCCGTCAGAGCTGGTTGCGTAAGCAATATGTAGATAGCTTGTTCTTCCATCAGCGCCAACACCCGGGATTCCTTGTTCGCCTTTGGGTCCCTGTATTCCTTCAAATCTTGCCCATTGATATTTACTCGGGTCGGAACTGTCTTCCGGTGAAAAATCCGTATAGGTTCCAATGTAAGTACTTGGCATTTCTGTTATCTGACTAGAAGATGTTGGTTTGGCAACAGTACTATATTTTATGTGGAAATATGTAGTCTTTCCGTCCGTTCCGTTTTTGCCAGCTACGCCTTGTTTACCTTCCACGCCCTGAATGCCTTGTAGTCCCTGAATACCTTGCTTCTGTTTAATAATTGTAAACTGCTTTTCGGCAGCAAGATTACCATAAGAAACCGACGCGGTAATAATTCCTGTATCAGTAGAAAGTCCAGAGACCGTGTACGTTGCCCCTGATGCTGAACCACTTATTCCGTTTTCCACAGAGAATGAAATGTTTGACTGCGCGGTTACGTCATCAGCGCCATATAACACAGTTACTGTAGTCCTGCATGTGGGGAATGTGGTATATTTGCCAGATGAATCTGTCGGGATTCCCTGAAATTCATTTGATAACAGTACACTCAACGTTGCATATTTTGTCGCGATTTCTGTTGCAGTATTGGACGCGGTATCTTTTGCTATTTCAGAGACAGCTTTTCCTTTTAATGAGAACTCTGTCGCAGCGATGTGCACCTTTCCACTATCATCAATATGGAGAGTGATTTGGTTATCACTGTCAATAACCTTAATTCCTTTCGCATTGATAAATTTGCCTGCCAAAACGCCTGCAAGGATGTAATTTGCATTGATATACAGTTTCTTGTCCTGTATATAAATTCCCTGGTCTTCACCGCCGTTCGTCAGCTTATTAAATACTTCATCCTGTCCAAGGCTTGTATCATACTCTTTTACCGCATTGTCAATGTCGGTTTTATCGGCATATTTGAAATCAATCCAGTCAGTGTCAGTAAATGCACCATCCGACCGGCTTCTAACCGCTGTTTTGATAGAAGCTTCGCCGTCTGCTTTTGATGTGACCCAGAAATCTCCCATGTTGTATGGTGGCTTAGGCTGTTCAAAATAAACTGCCGCTTTTCCATCAATCTTATCAAACAGATAATCTGGGGCTTTCTGTTCAACCCATTCATTTCCGTCCCACCGCCAGCGCGTGTTAGCGTTATTGGCGGTATTCTGCCAAAGGTCTCCTTTGTGGATATATTTACCTTTTTCCCAAACAATTAAAATCTCATTTCCGCCTACGTCCAGAATGGAATTGCCATCAACATCTGTCCACGGAATCTCTTCTGTTTCTGTCCATTCAAGCGCCGGGTCTGTATCCTGGCTCCAGGTCTGAATCTTGCCATCAAGTTGCTCTTGGAGGCTTTCAATCGTATCAGCAAAAACGCCCTTGATAAAGGCTGTAACTGCTGAATCATCTGTATACTTAGATGCTCTCACCCAGTCATCGGCGTCATAGCTTGCGCCCTCTGCCTTTGCCTTTTGACACTTAAGAATGTCCCCTGCCTTTCCCTGAACCCATAAATCGTCAATATCGTAAGGTGGCACCGGCTCTACTCCGAATATTCTCTTCTTTGCGTTTGCTGTGTTTTGTGCCTGCGCCGCATCAGCCAGAGCTTTGACCACCGCAGTATCTTTTACATAATCCCACCTGTATTCACCGTTAATCTTTGCATATCTGTAAGCCTGTCCACCATATTCTTCGTTGTTTACGATGTAAAACAGGTCACCTAAGTGCTTTTCTTTAGTTGTATCATCTGTCCAAGTGGACGCCGGTTCATTATTACCATCAGGAACATAGTCTCCAAAAAACGCTTCTATCTGTCCGTCAATCTGCTCCTGAAGAACCTTAATCTGTGGAGAATATACTTCTGTAATAAATTTCTCAACCTCGGCATTTGCGACATTTTCAGGCGTTTTTCCTTTAATTGTGAGCTCTGTAGCATTAAGATTGACAGCTCCTGTCTCTGCGTCAATGCGGAACGTAATGTTGCCGTCATTGTCTTTTGCTGTGAATCCCCTGGTATTGATCCAATCCGACTGTATACCGATAGCATACAGAATGTTCAGCACTGCATCGCCGTTGCTGTCAAATCCTGCTTTCCAGGTGTTTCCACCATCAACTGAAAGGAAGAATCCATTTACACCTGTTTTATAAATTACTTTTGAATCTTTCAATGATGGTTTATCATGACGATATGATATTGAAGACCCGTCCGGCTGAATTTCCTCAGTAAAATAAAATCCAAGTGTGTTTGCAGCTAATTCGTTCATCTGCTTTAATTTTGCATCGTAAGCGGTGATTTTCTTTTCGGAATCTTTTTTTGCATTGTCAACCTCGACCTGCATGCTGTCTGGATAGTCAGCATCGATGTCTTCCATGCTCTTTGCATTACAAGAGAAGCTTGTACTTCCAGAGAATGCGAAGTCTACATCTGTCAGATATGAATAGTAAATATTGCCTTTAATGTCGGAAAATGTAATTCTATCTCCAAATGTGGCGTATCCGACTGCTATGCTGTCACAAGAGAATGGTCTTAATCTCATACCGACCAGTTCTTTTCCAATCAAATCTACACCGACTTGCTCATTTCCTGTCAGAAGCTTGTTGTCAATCGTGATGACGTACCCGTCCGTGCCGTACTTATATTCTGTTTCATTATTCACATATTTGACCCCGGTGACAACTACATCATCAACATCATAAGTAAGGTTATTGATAAAATTGGGCTTAAATCCTTTTCGCTCGAGAATTGTCTCAATCTCGTTGCTATCAATGTCAAGAATAGTGTTTCCGTTAATGTCATACCATGGAATTGTTTCTAAGGTTATGGTATCAACACCATCGTCAAAAGTGATAATTCGTAAATTATCGTTCTCGTCAATGCGAGCGTTACCGCCTGCCAAAGCTGCAACCATACCGATTACTGCTCTAAAAGTGGTGTTCTCCGGTTTCTTCTGCACCTGATAGTCTGCGTTTTTAAATGTTGCGTCACCTAACACAATCCCGGTCTGCTGACAGGCATCTTCTAAAACCTCTCTGACAGAGCATGGGAAAACAAGGTTTGTATTGTATCCTGTCTCTGCCTTACTCATATAGTCCAGCAAAGTGAGATTAATCTCATCGGACGTGGCGGGTTTTTTTGATACGATGAATGTGCCGCGGCGAATAGTCTCCAATCTATCAGACAGCTGCAAATTTAAAAATAGAGTGAACTGTGCTCCGGCAAAGTTGTAGTCAGAGAACCTATCATCATCATTGACCAGTGCCAATGTTGCTGTTTTTTCAATGGCTACGCCTACCGGGAAATCCCCGGAATCAGAAGAATCTACAATGCCGTTTCCGTCAAGGTAGAAATCTTCTTTTTCCAGGTTTAAAATTGTCCCATCACGCAGCACAGCATTCGCCGTAACATAATAGTTACTATTTAAGAGAGATTCTGTTTTTAACTGATTTGTAACATTAATCATACCGGTCGAATGCTCCTTACATTAATAGTTAATCCTGTCCATCGTTCCTCATTATCCTTGAGTGTTTGTGCTGCCATGTTGAAATTAGATGCATAGAACGTCTTGTCAATCCATTCGCCGGGGGTTCGAGGATCTTTGTGATGAAATGTGAACTGACTTTTGTTAATCATAGAGTTAAGAATCGTTGCAATCTCTCCCCATTTAAGTTCGCCCCATTCCATGTCATATCCGGCAATGGTTCCCATTGGTGTGTTGTGCATAACTAAATCCTGACTCCTTTTGGAACTTTCCGTTGATGTAGTTGCGAACACTGGCTTGTATGCGTCAGGGGCCTTTATAATGACCCCATCAATCTTAAACTGTTCCTGTGCCATTTACACACCTCCTAACAAGAATGGATTCTGACCGCCATTTCTGCGTCTCCTAAGCTCTGCTTCATCAATGATAATGTCTAATAGTTTTCTGCCAGATGCATTGACTGTAACATTGTAAGTGTTTCCATTTCCCTGCCCTTTCCCTGACTCTTCCCGGACGATCTGACGCAACAGGCTTTCCGGTGCTTCCAGGTTATTTCCTTTCTTTTGATCTCCTAATACCGCAAGGAATTCTGACCTTGGAGGAATGACCGCGCCACTGGCCAGATATGGGATAGTTCCGACACGTGGAAATGTTGCGTGAAATCCAATGGTCTTTGTACCAAACGGTGTTGGAACAGACCAGGGTCCAAAGGAAAATGCAGATTCAATTCCTCCAATTGCATTATTAATCATCCCGACTGCATTATTAACAATGCTGATTGCCTGATTAATCGGAGCTTTGATGAAATTCACAATGCCTTCAAATGCAGATCTGACTGCATCTCTGGCGGCGTTAAACTTATTAGTGATAGCATTTTTTATCGCTTCTACTTTATTGGAAACAAATGTAGTTACGCTTTCCCATACTTGGGACGTCTTGTTCTTTACGCTGTCCCATACGCCTACAACTTTAGTTTTAATTGCATTAAATACTGTGCTGGCTGTGGATTTAAGAGAGTTCCAAAGGCCAGAAAGTGTCTTTTTGATTGCGTTCCAAGTAGTAGATGTTGATGTTTTAATAATATTCCAAACATTAGCTATCTTTTCTTTCAAATTGTTTAATGTACGTGTTGCTGATTCTGACAATTCACGAGTCTTTTCAACAACCCAGTCTTTTAATTTTGTTGCTGCCGCGCATATTTCATCCCAGTTTTTGTACAGCAAAACTCCGATTGCTATAGCAGCACCGACTGCGATCGCGAAAATCCCGCCAGTACCGATTGCTGTCGCAATGGCCTTGATTCCACCCATGATCCCGCCAGTGCCAGTCATTAACGCGATAAGTCCTTTTACAGCTGTAGCTATTCCAGATGCACTTTTAATAACTCCCGATGCTAATTCTGCAATCTTTGCTGCCGCGAACGCTCCGATTAGGGCTGCGCCGAACGCTTCAACAATCGACTGATGATCAGCAAGAAAAGTTGCTACTTTTGCGATTAAATTAATCACTGTCGGAAGTCCTACCTCAATAACCCATTTCAACATCGGAAGAACGATGTTATTGTAAATCCATTCAAGAACATTTCCAATGGATTCCAGAATTGGTGCAAATGCACTTGTCAGATTACTGATAGATTCTAACAGCGGATAGAAATCTAAGTTTGCCGCCCACGTTGCCGTATCTGCGGCAATCCTCTCAATGAACTGCATAACCACCACAAGAGCATCTGCGATGTTCTGTATAATCTGCGTTCCGACATTGTTCTTATTCCACGCATCGGCAAAACCGGATGCAATATTTCCGATAGTTTTAAGCACGTTTTGAGCAATCCTCAGCATGGTTGTAAGCATTGTTGTACCCGTGCCATTCGTCCAGACTTCTACAAGGCTTTTGCCTACACTCTTGGCAAGCTTCGCAATTCCCGACAAAGCAATGCTTGCTGCGTCAATGGTGTTCTTGCCCTCTTTTTTCCATGCGTCCTGAAAAGGCTTCCAAAGTTTTTTAAACAAATTTGCAAGTTTCTTTGCCGAATCACTAATCTTATCAAGAACCGTCTCGCCCTCTGCTACCTTTCCGTAATCAACATTTTGAACAGCGCCTTTCATTTGATTCAAAAGGCCGCCAGTTGCGCTCGGCGTTTTTGACGATGAATCTGTACTTTTGTCCGTTGAATAATTATTTATTTCATCCAAAGGACTGAGGTATCCCTTTGCTGCCTTAGTGGCTTTCTTAGTTGCATCCGCTGTGTCATTTGTTGCGCCTGCCAGCTTTTCAGCATTATCGGCAGCTTCTCCGTATTGATCGGCTGTGTCGGCTATTGCATCCGTTCCGGCAAGGCCTGCACCACTCGCGCCTGTTTGTCCAGAAGACTTCTTTCCGGTAATCAATTCCGTAAAACTTTTGAAAGCATTTGCCAGAGTTGCCAATTTACCAAGCAGGATATTAATTACTTTCAGAACAGGCGTGAAAATATTAATCAAACCCTGTCCGACTGTTGCCTTGAGAGATTGCAGTTGCAACTGCATCACTCGCACCTGGTTCGCCCAGTTGCCAGATGTACGGATAAAGTCACCTGAAGCCGCAGATAATTGATTCTGCACAAAAGCCAGACGGAGAGCCACTTTCTCCTGTTCGGTCATGGCGGATGTGGTTTTCCCGTATCCATTAGCCAGTGCATACTGATCAAGTGCCGACTGAGTCATTACCACGCCGAGATCCTTGAGTGTTTCCGTTTCGCCCGTAAACACTGATTTCAGCTTGATATAAGCTAAGTCCTGACTGATGTTATAGAATGATGCTACGTCACCGGTCAGCTGTGTCAGAGCCGTTGACATATCGTAAGCCTGCGCTTCAGAGAAACCAAACGACTTAGACATTGCCCCGAACGTTCCGACATACTGTTTTGCCATGGTCTCAGATAATCCGGCTGAGTTCATGGCGCTCTTTGCAAATTCATTGACCTTATCCGACATTGTGGTAAATGTAACATCAACCACGTTCTGAACTTCCGCCAGATCAGAGCCGAGTTCCAGGCATTCTTTGCCAAACTGAATCAGTTTTCCAAACGCAAATGCACTGCCGATAAGGATACCAATTCTTTTTACTATTGTACCGAGACTCTCAAATTGTCGTCCAAGAAGATTCACATTTCTGCCAGTCCTTGGTATCGTAGTATTTGCTTCATTAAAACCTCTGGACAAACTTGAACCGACATTATCTGCTGAAGACTCCAAATCACTTATAGAATCTTCCACTCCTCTGGTCCGCTGCTGCAAAGAGGAAAAAGAATCATTTAACTGCTCAATTCCTTCGTTGAGTACAGAATCTATTTTTTGACTAATTCCTTTTACAGATTCAGCCAAGTCTTTGAACGCTGCTTGCACCTCATTTATACCTGACGATATACCGCTTGTATCAAGATGGGTATCAATGATAATTGAGCCATCAGCAGCCATGTGTCCACCTCCTAACTATTTGAGGTTCAACATCTCATTCAGCTTATCTTTATAAGCTTGCTCCTCGTCGCTGAGACGTGTTTTTATATCAATGATGTTTTTATTTTCCTGATAGAATTTCTTTTCCCACTTATCTAGTTTTTCACCCTTTGCTTTTTTTGAACGGATTCCAACAACCGTGTTAAACAGGCATTCGCCAGATTCCATGAAGTATCCGAAGAACGTCCACCAGTGCATATAAGACACTGCTCTGATTTCTTTGCCGGCAACCTTGTTTACCGCCGGAACGATCATATCTCCATCCTGCTCCCAGTCCATCAAGCGGGGTTTTGGCTTATTCGGACTATCATCAATTTGACCGCAGTCGATAAACTCGCAGGCTTTCTGACAAGCTTCTGTAAGATGTTCTGGGGGTATACTTTGCCAGTCCTCAAATAGAATCTGTAACATAACAATAGCTTTCGCTTGTTCGTCCAATTCCGGGTCATTCATGGCAACCAGAATATCAATAATTACTCGAAAATCTGTCCTGATAGAAAAATCCACCCCACTGATATTTAGTGAGGTGGGTAACTCATAGGCGGTCATTTTGTATACTTCTCCGTGTACTTATTGGCCACTTCCTGCATTTTTTTCTTTCTCTTTTCAATTTCCGGAGCGAGTGCTTCATTGATTTTGTCCAGAACAATATAGGCGAACACCTGACCATTTCCAAACACAGTTGTTGCTGTAATTGGTTCTTTGAATAAATCCTTAGATGCTTCGTATCCGAGCATATAATTGATTTTGTCCTCAATCTGTTTATTGATCTCCGCCATCTCTTTACCAGAGGAAACCTTTTTAACAGATTCCTGAGCCTGTTCAAAGAAAGTTTCCAGTTCTTCCGCTCTTGCCGCAACGTTAATGTCGGTAGGATTCAGTTTGAATGAGGAGAACACTTCGCCCTGCTTATTTGTGAATGTAAAAATAAGAAATCCATCATCAATGCTTGTATTAATTGTCTTTGCCATTTTCTACGCCCTCCTAAAAAATTATTCGCTGTCAGCTGTGAATGAGCCGGAAGTAATGTCAAATTTACCTTTGACGCGCTCTCCAACGTAATTAACTGTGAACGGAATCTGATAGCCGGACGTATCACCGCCGTAGCTTGTTGGAACAACATAGCATTCCTGCTGGTATGCTTCATACTTGCCTGCTGTGGCTTCTGTCCAGAGATGAACCTCAACTGCTTTTGTTTTGAGGTTGTCGTCTTTGAGACGCCCATCTACGATCTTCTGTAATGCTGTGAACAGATCGGAAGTAGTGTCTGCATAGAACGGATCAGCGTCAGAAGAAACTTCATAGCCGTTATGCTTAAATGTGGATTCTCCAAGAATGTTTTTAGACGTTTCGGTATCCGGGTTGAGTTCGATGTTGTACTCTTCCAGGTCCTTTCCAAGACGTTCAAACTTTGGTGTCAGTCCTCCGCAAAGAGAACCGGCATCAATGTAATGAGCCATATATTTACGGTCAATTTTTCCTGTAACTGCCATAGAAATGTCCTTTCTGCCTATAACTTTTAAAAGGCTGTGTAGGTTAGCGACTATCTCCAATTGATAGCCGGTTGTTACTTGTTAGATTACTTCATAAGTGTTTTCGTAGCGCACTGACAATGGCAATAGCCAGTCCTGTACGCCACTCTCCTGCGGCTCTAATCCGTAGGAATTATCACGAGTGATACGTTTTATTACTCTTCCTTGCGAAAGCTCTGGAAACGCATTTAAGCGCGTCTCAGAGCCGTTTATAATAACTGGTTCTCGACATATCCATTTACCGAGATTATCCAAAAATTTCTGAACAGATAACTTCTGCCGTTCCTTGTCGGATGCTGTTCGGTACACTACATAAAATGGGTACTGGCATACCTGATGCATTACTCCGCAAACATCTTCTTTTTCCGAATAGATCAAGGCGCCGTTATCTGCTGAGAACGCAATTCCTGATTCCTTTCCTAACTCTTCGAATTTGATTGTTTCATTTTCGTATAGCCCTGGATACTGGTTCAGAAGTGCTTTCATAGCATCTGTCAGAATCTCATATCCGGTTGCATCTTTTCCGATAGGTTTATCCGCCATGTCTACCACCTCCTGCCTGTGCTTTTACTTTACGTATCCATGTAGCTCCATATTGTCGTTTAGCGGCATCGAACCATTCAGCTTGTGCCCGTGGGTGTGCCTGTTTGGTGTATTCAAGATTTTCCTTTGCGACTGTCTGACCAGAAAACTGGCTAACAAGGACTTTCTTCGCTCCACGTCTTGCGTAAGGGCTTCCGGTTGATTCGTCAACCATTCCTTTTCCCTCATACAAAAAACGTCCATAAGGTGCCGCCGCTGCGCATACTTTCCCAGTTCCTTGCAAGGATGTACTCTCAACTCTTGTTCGATTGATAAAGTCCCCTGTAATCATCGGCATAAACGGTACCATACTATCCATGACCATCCCGTCAAGGAGATACTGAGCTTCTTGATACTGTCTGGAGAACCTGTCCATATTCAGCTTTATTTTCATATCTCCGTCAACTACAGAGAACCCTTTAAAATGATGAATTTTACTCATATTACTTACCTAGAATTTCAAAATGCGGAATCAGTGTATATGGACCACCTACACTGGTAATCTTGAACACGTTATCCTTGTTCTCGTTCATGTACTGATAGAATCCATTTCGATAATCACTGTCAGTTATCGTTCCACCAGTCCACTCACCCTCCCAGAAGAACGATTCATCTGAGAATGTAATAGTATCCTCCAGAGCGTTGTTAATCTGCTGTTTCCACTCTTTAGACGGCACATATGGGAGAATCTTACCATTCCTGTCAGCAATGGTTATATCGCCGTTCTGGACAGTATAACGGATGTGTAACTGTGCGTTGTCAGTTACGTCTGGTCCGTACTTTTTGAGGATTGCTCCCTTGTCCGTAATGAGGTCAACGCCGAATAAAACATGAGGATACCAGTACGCATCTCCAGTTGTTTTGCTTTCATAATAGTTGAAAACTGTTACCGTTTTGCTATACATGATATCCTCTCCTTAATTATTCTTTCTGCACTGCCTGCTTAATAACCTGATTCACACCAGTAGCCGACAATCCGTTAAACATACCGACTGCAACTGCCGTGATATAATCCGTTGCCGGGAAATCCGGGATAATTCCCATTCCGACCGCTCCGAGAATTCCACCAATAACCGCCATGATTACTGGAATCCATTCATCAGAGATTCTTTTTGATGCTTTGCAGCCCATTCCTACGATGTAGCAGATCATAACGATTGCTATACATGAGCCTAATGTTGAAATGTCCATTATTCAACTACCTCCCAATCATGCGATGCAACATTAGAAAACGTATACGCCACATTATCAGTCTCTCTGATATCCAGCACTTTACCGTCCTTACAATGCATTTTGATCGTATTGTCTTCCCATGCCCAATATCCGCTCCAAGATGGGAGCTTAATTTTTTTGCCATTTAAAAGCTGAAACCATGCTTCTCTAAAACTCATATCTATCACACTCCTGCATATAAAATTGGTATCCCATCATCCGTCCTTACCCCCATCAACAATGGTAAAGCTGTCTTAAGAAGTAAGTCATTCGTTTTCTGTACATCTCCGGCGGCGGCATACACTGCGCTCCATTCCTTTGCACTTGCTCCAATCTGCTGAGGCGTGGCGTAGGAAATGGATTCACTGCCGGAAGATACAGAGGTTACAATGCCTGTAGTGCTACCACCGGACCCGGCTGTGGTTGATGCTCCACTAGCGGCGGCATTGGCAGCATTCTTTTCAGCAAGCTCAATCTGATACATTAATTCAGCCAATGAACAGACCGCCTTTTTGATGCGCTTCTGTGAGCGTTCGTTTTTCGGCAGTCCGTCCACCAACCTGTCAAATGTCATTGTATCTACAAAATCACTGGCTTTTTCCACCAGACGTGAAAAGTCGGTTTCCGGCACGACATTGCCGAATGATTCTGTGTAGAACTTATAATCTGCATAAGCCATGCCAGTTACCTCCTACGATCATCATTTTGCTGTTACAGTCGCATGTCCGGCACTCAACGCCTTATAAGTACTGTCACATTCAACCACTGTGATTACCTGTCCTGCTGTTGCGGTAATGTCAGATTTTCCATCCCACGCGCTCCAGTTCTTCACGTTCTGTCCGTACTCTACGGAAGTCTCAGATGATGCAACTTTGTATTTATATACATTTCCTGCGCTTACTTTTGCCGGAGTGACAGTCACTTTTGTATCTCCACTCTTACTTCCTGCTGTGGAGTTTACAGTGAGAGTTCCAAGTGTCTGAGTTGCGTTGATGGTTCCGACAGCAATAGCATCAATGTACTCTGCAAAGAGGGTAAGTCCCATGATTGCAAATGCTTCGGATACTGCTGTGTGGTAGTTACCCTGTGTGTGGAATCCGATTAGATTTGTCTCACCAGATACAGTGTATACAAGTCCTGCCCTTGCGAAATCGGACTCGTTCGGATCCACGTAATAAAGAACGATGTTCTCAACAGGTGTAGCGATAACCTGTCCTCTTGGGATTTCGCTTTCAGATAACAGGAAGATTGTATTGAATCCCAAGAAGTCTTTCATATACTGGAACCCGAACTGGTTCTGAATAGTGATATCAGCTGCACCGATATACTCATACACATCCAGGATATTTACAAATCCAACAGCACCAGTCACATTTCTGTGCATCTGCTTGAATTTGTTTTCTACACGACCCTTAGCCATTGCCAGAGCCATCTGGAAAGTGGTTTCTGTAAATGAGAGAGTACCTGTTTTCAAATAGTTGTAAAATCTTTCAGTAACATTGGTCTGAAGCTGGAAAAGGAATTCATCATCAGTCATTTGAACAGCGTTCTCATAACCGTGATCCTTGATTGCTTCGATAGATACAGCCTTTGCGTACTTCTCAATACTCATTTCTGCATAAGGCTTCTCTTTTACAGTGAATTTGCTGTAAGGGATTTCTTCACCCTCTTTAACATTTCCATCCTGCAATGTGCCTTCTGCGTATTTTGATTTAAGAACCGCTCCGGGTGTCTTTTTGATTGGACGCATGATACCGAGAATCTCGCGTAAGTGTTCCCAGTTTCTTTCGAATCTGGTTACAAAGTCAATCTCACGTGCTGTGACCTGAATATCATTTGTCATAACAAGATTAGCTTTTGCTGCCATATAAAAAATCCTTTCTACCCATAACTATTAAGGTATTGGGTTAGCGGCTATACTCTGGTGTATAGTCGGTGAAAAAAATCACTGGAACAACTGGATATTCTGAGCAATTGCAGCCTGTCTCTCGGACGGGTCTTTGATTGCTTCAATATCCTTCTTTGTCATGTTTCCCGGTGTCTTCTGCTGCCCAACATGTGTTGTAAATCTTGCCTGATTCTGCTGAGCCTGCTGCTGAAATTCATCCACAAAAGCGGATGCGTCAGACTGTTTCATCTGCTCAATCAGATCATTCAGTCCAAGGATTTTACCGTCTTTCAGTTTCAATCCTGCTTCCTTGATGTCTGCCATAACAGACTTCTTTGCAGCCTCACTGGAAAATTTAACATCATCAAGTGCTGTTTTAAGTGCATCTGAAAAATCGCGGTCATAGATCTTTGCGTTGAATTCTTTCTCTGCGTCCTCCGCTTTTTTCTTCCATCCAGCAAGCTCTGTCTGAATGTTCGCCGGGCCGATACCATCAAAGCCTTTTAAGGTTTCCTCTGCTGTCTCAGCACGTTCTTTCCAGTCATCACGTTCGCCCTCGACTTTTGACAGAGTTTTCGCTACTTCTTTAGCATTCTTGTAATGCTCAGAGAGTGCTTTCTTCACATCTGCCTGTTTATCTTCCGGGATTTCAATTCCAAATGATTTAAGTGTGTCAATAAGTTTCTGCATAACATCCTCCTGGTCGTGTTTATTGACCTGCCGCCGCAGGTAAATGGATTAAGCCAGTTAGACCACTGGCAGGGTAATTGGAAAGGCAGGAATCGAACCTGCGACCTCACATTTACAGTGCGATCTGCCACTGAGCTACATTCCACGCCGCCTTTAACGACCAGTTGACAGTGCAACTGAGTTGATTTTCACCAGAAG
>OKRY01000191.1_pt1 | contig 43367 bp, 30 predicted proteins | sample 1601121 | NCBI WGS metagenome assembly OKRY01 (sample SAMEA3541546, study PRJEB24748) | human gut metagenome | biome: human gut; feature: human-associated habitat; material: faeces | place: China | collected 2012
ACCCTTAAATACTAACCGGTCAATTTCTTTAGTAAAACTTATTTTATGTTTTTTATATTCAGAATTATTTTTATTATATCTTTTGGAAATATTAAGCTTCTTTTTAGCAACTTTAGTCTTACCAAGACTTCCAAGACGTTTAGCTTTACCTAACTTTAATTCATCATTACCGTAAATATTTATCTTTTCAACACGGTAAAAATTAGCTGGTAAAGTCATTTCAAAGATAACTTTATTATCAAGTAACTCTACAGTAGCAGATTTTAAAGTAACATCTCCACTTGTAAGACCAGCTGGTTTATTAGAAGGTGTTCCATTAACTGATACAATTCCTCCTGAATGAATGATATAGTGATTATCATTCAAATAATCAACATCAGAAATATAAGGTGAATAGAAGTCACTTCCTCTTTCTTTACCATATTCAAAGACTTGTTTAATCTCCATTTTCTCAGTATCAATTTTATAAATAACACCACGTGAATAAGAATCTTTTGCTTCGATATAATCTTCTTTGTTCTTAGACTTATTGTTACCATTATCAAAAAGAAAAACTTCACCTTTAGGAGTAATCATTGCTGCGTGCTGACTCCATTGCCATTCAAAATCTTTTCCAACAGGTTTAAAGAAATACTTTTGATACTCTTTACTCCAGTTTGTAGAGTCACCAAGAATCCAGTTCAAATTACCACTCTTGTAGTCAATATTAATAACAGCATCTTGATGTCTGCCAGATAAAGTAATTGAATTAGTTTTTTCATCATACCAAACAGAGTTATTATGAAACCAGTCATAACTAGTCCAGTTTTCACTTTTACCATCTTCCATATTAAGAATCTTTCTTAAATCAAAACTTTTAACTACTTTACCAGTTTTTCTGTCTAGTTCTACGACATAGTCTTCTACTGTACCATCACTATTACCAAAATTATCAGATGCAACTAATAAGTTACCATTCGGCATTTCATAATAATCATGATGATAACCTCCCTCTAAACTATATTCAGTATAAATTTTTCCAAACATATCAATTTCATATAAACCAGTAACATAGTAAGGAGAATTAATAAGTCGTTCTGTTCCTACTAATAAATGTCCATTATTTAATTTTTCAATGTCCCAGATAGCATTGAAAGATAAGTACCATCTAACATCACCATTTATATCATAAGCAGCAGTATAACCAGTAGAGGAAGGGGAGAAGAAATAAAACTCACTTCCAAGTTTACTCTTATCAGCTTTGACACTAGTTGGAGTTATAAAATCATCTGGTAATTTGTCAGTTTTAATTTTATATGTTTTTTTTACATCTTTATATTCTACAATTACTTCATTTTCACTATCAGGATATAACCCATAAACAGATAAATAATGTTCTTTAGCACTTTTAAACTGATGAGTAATAGTAGTCTTCTTATCTTTTCCTACTACTGTCACTTTAGGACTTACTTTATCTTTTGTTTTAAAAAGAATAAGGGCAGTTAGAGGGGAAGACTTGTAAGGGTCAACAATAATATTTGGTTTATCAACTGTATAACCACCTATCTTAAACTTAGCTTCTTCCTTTGCTTGTTTTTCCACAAGACTTAATTCAGTCTTTACCTTTTTTCTTTCTCTTTGACTGTTAGTAAGAGAAATAACTATTCCTAAAAAAAGTAAAATAATTACTACCGTATAAACAATAATTTTTTTCATAATACACTTCCTTTACAATTTCAATTTTAAAAGAAATATATCTAAAGATAAATAAAATAGAAGTTGAAAAAACTCAACTTGTGGTTGAGTCGTTAATTATTAAAAAAATATTTTAAATTTGTTAAATTATATGTTATCATTCATATGATGAAAGAAGGTGAATTATGGTTGAATTAGATGAAAAAACGATAAATTCTCTATTTATTAGCTGTTTGTTTGATTCGAAAGAATTAATTAATGGAGATACATCATTACAATTTACACCAGTTAGTTCTATTGTAGCCACTAGCAAAGATAATTGTTATACAACCAAGTTTTGTACTAAGAGGTTAAATGAAAAGAAACAAATAATTATTGATTTTGTTGATTCACTTTATAATATTAATGAAGGCGTTACTTTGGAAGGTTTATATTATGATTTTTTAGGAAATCGTTGGTGTCAAAATATGGAGACTATTAATCGATTATTAATGTTAGCTACGGCTTGCAATCTAGTTAGTAATACAGTGATTAGTAATGAATCTGACAAAAAGTTGATAATTAAAAGAACAAGAGTAAATGATAACTTACTTATTGTTGGTTTAAATTCTGATTCAGAAATACAAACGCAAAGTAAAATTATAATGGAAAATCATACTAAAAAAAACAAATCACCTTCTGAAAGAGAAATGCAAATCACTAAAATACTTAATCAACGTTTGTGGACAATTAAAACAGGTTTTCATTTTTTAGGAATTAAGGTAATCCTAAATGAAAAAAATTTAAATCAATTAGATTTTTTTAATTTTGAGAATGAACTTATATATAGTAAGAAATTTGAAGATACTGAAATACTAATTGATCAATCAACACTAGAATTTATAGATTGTTTTAAAAATAAATTTACATATTATTGCAATAAAGATACAAATACATTTTCATATTCCTCTAAAGCTAACAATTATTATAGAGTTGATATAACTCAACAGCCAAGAGAAAAAGTATCAGAAATAGCAGTAGAAATAACAGATGCTAATTCAAATTATATTATTAAAAGGTTTAAAATAAGTGATGATACATTAGAAGTTGAACTTAATAATCAGTCTGGTCCTTATGGAAACTATGATGATGGAATAGAACGTTCTTTACATTATAAGAGTGGTCAGTTATCAAAAAATGACTTATTTTTATTTATGACTGAAGATGAATGGTATGAAAAGGGCCATCTATTATCCGTTTCTAGTGGTAAAGTTATGCTTGATGGAAAAGAGCAAGTTTCTAAGTTATCTGTTAGAGAATGTCGTAAAGTATCAACATTAATTGCTTCTCATCCTAGAAATAGAGAATTAATATTATATACAATAAATGAATTGGATAAAAGGTTATCTGGCATTAAAAAATATATTTCTGATAATTTTAGTTTATATAGCAAGTTAACTAATGAAGATACATATGAATCGAATATACTCGTTGATACTCTCGTTGAATCGACAATTCATGAAAAATGTAATATTAATAATAAATCTATGTGTAAAATAAAAAAGAATGATTTTAAAAAATAATATTTGAAATCATTCTTTTAATTATTAAAGCAATCATCATTAATTGTTAATGGTATGTCGTATGTTGTGACTTTATCATTATTATTAGTTGCTTTTATTGTTAGATAAAGACTGTTTTTAGAATAGGTTTTACAAAGTCTGTCGTAGTTATTAATCTTAAAAGTGAAATCTTTTAAATATTCTTCAATCGTACCCGCTGTTTCTGCTATCACTGGTGCAACCTCAGACTCTGCACGCTCCAGTGTATATACATCGTCCTCTGCAAAAGTAGCAGTTGTTGATGTACCACCGGTAAACTCCAGACTGTAATTTAATGACTTGCCAATTCTTGAATGGTTTACACCGAGGAACGCAAGTCCTGCAATGATCACGATCAAAGAAGCAACACCACAAATCTTGAAGTTCTTTACATATCCGTGAATCTTTGGCTCCTTTGCCTTACCATACATCTTTGGATTCTGTACGCCAAGCTCTAAGAACGAATTCAAAAGCATCTTTGTCACAAACAATGCGGTAAACATAGAAAGGACAATACCAAGCATCAATGTAACCGCGAATCCCTTGATACTACCAGAGCCAAGGATCATCAAAACAACGGTTGCAATCAAAGTTGTAATATTACCATCCAAAATCGCGGAAAGCGCTTTGGAGAAACCTGCCTTCACTGCCGCACGCACACCGCTGCCTGCAGAGATCTCCTCACGGATACGTGTGAAAATGATGACATTCGCATCCACTGCCATACCGATTGACAGGATAATACCTGCAATACCAGGAAGTGTCAGTGTGATGTGTCGGATGCTCAGAATCAAAAGCATCAATACAACATAACCTGTCAGTGCTAAGCTGGCAATAAATCCTGGGAAACGATACAGTACAATCATCAGGATACATACCAAGCCAAAACCGATCGCACCGGCGATCAAGCTTGTTGATACTGCTTTCTGACCAAGCTTTGCACCAACGATATTATACTGAATCTGCTTCAACTCCAGAGGCAGCGCACCAATCTTAATTGTTGATGCAAGGCTTTCTGCCTCATCATAGCTGGAAATCTTATTGATAACTGCATTACCATCTGTGATTGCACTCTGTACAGTTGGAGCACTTGCAACGGCTCCATCATAGATGATATAGATTGGCTTTCCAATATTGGCTGCAGTTGCAGTTGCAAACTTCTGCGCACCTTCATCTGTAAACTGAAGCTGTACAACATAATCCTTCACTGTACCACTGTCGTCCACACCTGCCTGTGCGTTCTTGATATCAGAACCTGTCAGAACTGCTTCGTATGCATCGTTCGTACCATTGTTCTGATTCTGCTGCCAGATTGTATAGTTCTCGGAATCAAGGAACAGAAGCTGTCCCGGCTGACCGAGTTCATCCAATACGTCATGCGCATCTACCTTCTCTGTGTTCAGAGGAATCTCAACCGTGATACGGTCATTTCCTTCCTGATACACTTCACCTTCTGAACTGTACGCATCGACTCTTCGCTGCAGCTTATCCACAGTTGCTTTAATCTCGTCGCTTGTCGGCTTCTCATCCTGAATCTCATAGGTTACGGACAAACCGCCCTGCAGATCCAGTCCCAACGGAACATTCGCAGTTTTACCGGATTCATTCTGTCCTACACCAGCGATTGCCATATAGATACCGCCAGCCAGAAGCAGGAAGAAAATAATCAGATTGATGACTGCTTTTCTTTTTGTTTTCTTCATCTTTTTGTCTCTCCTTCATTTATTTTACTCTGCCGCTTCGTCTTCTTCGTCATCCGCCAGAGCTGCTTTCATCATAATGGCACATTCGACACGTTTCCGCTGCAATTCACAACCCACATCGTATGCGTCTAATATATTGCCATGGAACTGATACGAATTCGCTGCACAGCCGCCACTGCAATAAAATCTTGCGAAGCAATCCTTGCATTTGTCCTTGGCATAGACATTGCAAAGCTTGAATTCTTCCACGATATCGTTTCGTTCTACACCATGGAATACATCACCCAGTTTGAACTCATCGTGTCCAACAAACTGATGACACGGATACAGATCTCCAGTTGGTGTCACTGCCAGATACTCCGTACCGGAACCACATCCAGACAGACGCTTGTACACACACGGACCACCATTTAAGTCGAGCTTGTAATGGAAGAATGTCACTGGTTTTCCTTCCTTCTGCCGGCGGATCAGATCAACTGCCAGCTTGTCATACTGCTCGAAAATCGTTGGTAAATCTTCCTCGCGGATCGCATAATCATTCTCATCTGGTGTGACAACCGGCTCAATGGAAATCTCCTTGAATCCAAGCTCGGTCATCAATTCAAAATCCTTCGTAAAGTCCAGATTGTTTCTCGTAAATGTACCGCGCACATAATAGCTCTTATCGCCGCGCTTCTCCACGAACTTCTGGAACTTCGGCACAATAATGTCATAGCTTCCCTTTCCATTTCTGGTTGGCCGCATCATGTCATTAATCTCTTTTCTGCCGTCGAGACTCAATACAACGTTTGAAATCTCTCTGTTGCAGAAATCAATGACTTCATCATTTAACAGCATACCATTTGTCGTCAGGGTGAAACGGAAGTTCTTATTTGCCGCCTTCTCCTTGCTTCGTCCATATGCTACGATTTCCTTCACCACATCAAAGTTCATCAACGGCTCACCGCCGAAGAAATCAACTTCAAGGTTTACACGGTTTCCGGAATTCTCTATCAAAAAGTCAATCGCCTGCTTGCCAACTTCCAGACTCATAAGTTCCCGTTTCTGACCATGATATTCTCCCTCATCTGCGAAACAATACTTGCAGGCAAGGTTACAATCATGTGCAATATGTAAGCAAAGCGCCTTGACTACGGTCTTTCTCTTCTTAAAATCGATAATGACATCCTTGAACACATCTTCCGTGAATAACAGTTCCTTTTCTTCTAACTCGGAAATGTCGGAATACGCATCCTTGATATCTTCCTTACTATAGGTATCTCCATACTTCTCTAAAATTGCCTGTTCAATCTCTTCGAATTTCTTATCCTTGTACATCGCAATCATATCATATACAAGGTCATCCACTACATGTACGGAGCCGCTGCACACATCAAGCACGATATTATACCCATTGTTCTTGTACTGGTGTACCACTTTCTTAGTCACTCCTATTTCTCTTATTCATTAAGGAAAGGGGACATCGCAGGATATCCCCTTTTCTTGTGCGAAGTGTATGTATTACACTTTCTTTATCTGTAATTAGTTGTTCTCGCAGCTCTGGTTACCAACTGTACAGCTTGTCTTACATGCTGACTGGCAAGATGTCTGGCATTCGCCGCAACCACCCTTAACTACAGTGCTCTTCATTGTCTTTTCTGTCAAAGTTTTGATTCTCTTCATCTTTATCGCCTCCTACTAGCATTATTAATGGATATTTTATCACATGTCCTGTCATTTGTCATCATTATTTTTTTACATTCTACTTGTAAATACGCATTTCTGCCATGTTTTATGACAGAAATGCACCGATTGCCCCTCCACCGAGGCAGATCAATGTATTAAGCAACCCGGATTGTATGATTCCCTGTGCATTTCCACGCACGATCAAAGATAACACAAGCAGGAGCACCGCATAGAACAATCCGAGCAACACGCCCCACAACAACCGCTTTACTTCCATGCATTTACCGATGAAGAATCCGCCGATGGCACTCGACAGCAGATAGATAAACACAACACCCAGTTCTACAACATTCTCACTCAATCCCAGCTTATACAATGCAAATGCCAGAATTAAAAGCAAAAGCCCGGTCACAATGTACGCTGCAACCAGTGCCTTTAAAACACAAAACGCAACCCGTTTTTCCATATAGACTCCCATTCGTCCGGTGTGGCAGACCGCCATACCCACTTGCTTTGGTTATATATATGAAAAATGAGTTGCGTTTATTACTTTCTATTTCACTTATTTACGCTTTCGCACTGGCTTTTTTCTTTGGTTCCTCCACGAGTTCCCCTGCCTTCTTCAATGCAAGCTTCGTAATGACAGGTCCTATCAGCTCGTAGATAACAACACCACACAACACGATCGTCTGGATCTGCGCGGCATACTGTGGCAGCGATTTACCTGCCGATGTGGCAAGACCAATCGCCACGCCCTCCTGCGGCACAAGCGTCAGACCAAGCCATTTCTGGACAACCTTCGGTGCCTTCGAGATCTTCGCCCCGAACGCTGCCCCCAGCGCTTTACCAATGATTCGGCCTACGACATACACTGCACCCACAACGCCAACAGATACAATAACCGTCACATCCAGAGACGCACCCGACAAGATAAAAAACATCATATAGATCGGTGGCGTAACACGTTCCAGCGGTTCATAAATCTTATCACTCTGTTTTGAGATATTGGCAAATATTGTGCTTAACATCATACAGGCAAGCAGCGAAGAAAATCCAACCATATCCGAGATACCGACACACAGGCAGATCATCATGATTGTGATTGCAAGCCGGTTTCCACGTCCGGTATAAACTTTTACAAGCAGCGTCATGATCACGCCAAGTACTGCACCAAACAACAGGCCGCCAAAAATCTCAATACACGGAGCAATCAAAAGCTTACCCACCGGTGCGCTTCCGCTCGAACTTATAACATTGGCAACTGCCATGGAAAGTCCATACGCAACAAGTGCTACTGCGTCGTCCAGTGCAACAACCGGAAGCAGTGTATTCGTGACCGGTCCTTTCGTCTTATACTGCTTCACGATCATCATTGTGGATGCTGCAGCTGTTGCAGATGCAATCGCACCAAGTGCAAGTGCAAAACTGACATCATATCCAAGCAGCAGCAAAATAGTATCTACTACAAATACAGCCCCCATGCCCTCTGTGATTCCGATGACAATCGGTGCTTTTCCGACCTTTCTAAGGAATGACATCTTAAACTCTGCGCCAATTGAAAATGCGATACAGCCAAGAGCAAGCTCTGTAACCAAATCCATATGATCAATCAGTTCTTCACTCAGAAGCTTCAGACAGTTTGGACCGATTAAAAGTCCAATCACCAGGTATCCGGTTACGTTCGGGAGTCGCATCTGTTTGACAATCTTACCCGCAATCAATGCTGCCAGCAGCATGATTCCCAAATACGTTAATATATTCAAATCCATGATTACGCACCCAAGCCTTCCACAAATGATACCGGAAGTGCAAACATAATTCCGGTGTTCGGCTTGTCCAGTCCGATCACATCGTTGATCGTCTTGCGTGCCTTCTTCATTTCTTCATCATCTACGACAAAGAACATCATCTTTACCACTTCATGATCGTCATCATCCGCAAGGATGGAACGAAGCATTCCAAAGATCGGAAGGTCATCCATCTTCTCGACAACACTCGCCATACCGGTACCATCAACGATCGTACCTCCATGAATCCCTTCTTCTACCAGTTCCTTGCAGATCTCGCTTACCAGATCCTCATGTTTCAAAATAACAACCAGCAAATTCATGTTACTCATCTCTCTATCCTCCATATTATTCTCGTATCGAACAAGATATATTTTATTCCAAAGATGTATGTAGATATGATTCTACACAGACACGCTCTCGCTCGGTTCAGCACGCAATGGTACTAAACTCACTACGTTCGTTAAGTGCCAGCGTGCTTCAACGGTCTGTTTTAGAATCATATCTACATACATCTTCCATCTACATAGTGGTCTTGTTCGACACTATATTAACTCCTTCAGACGGTCGATGCGTCCGAATTCATATACTTTCTTAGCGTATTGTTTCGTGGTGTCGTTCGGCTCGATCAGATCGATCACCATAACCGGATACATGCCGGCACGCCCCGCCGATACGATTCCGTTGATGGAATCCTCCACGGCGATTGCCTCCTCCGGTCTTACATCCAGCATCTCACACGCTTTCAGGTAAATATCCGGTGCAGGCTTACCATGTGCAACCGTATCTCCGAACACCAGCTCATCAAAATACCGGTCAATATGATACGCCTTCAGATATCCCGTGGCACGTTCACGCACCGTAGAAGTTGCAAGTCCGACCTTAACACCTTTTTCTTTCAAATATTTTAATGTATCTGCGACGCCCGGCTTCAGTTCCACGCCGTGTGCCCGGATATGCGCGTCCAGCTTGTTCACGACCGCTTCCCGAAAATCAAAATAATCAATCCCCATACCGACGACATCTTCAAAGCTCTTCTTGTTTGTGTACTTCGTGCCACCCGCGATACGCTCGCAGGCAACGACCATCACATCATCCGGGATTCCCAGCTTCTTGCCTTCCTCTAACTGAAATCTCCTGTATAATTTTTCCGTGTCCGTAATGACACCATCCATATCAAATACAACTGCCCGAAACATCTTCTTTATTCCTCCACGCGGACAACGATTGCAGAATAATTATCCGTCTTTGTCATGTCTGCCCGCTTCAGCACGTATTTTTCCATTGCATCTAACCAAGCCTGTGCAGAGGACGCTTCCTTGTATGTGGCAAGCATCTCTTCCTCATAGACATACTCCCAGAAACCATCCGTCATCAACACAAACGCCTGTGTCTCTCCGCGCTCCACAACCGCACTTATATCATACGTTTTCGTCCCCCACTGTGCGCCCATCGCACGCAGCAGCTTGTTCCGATCCTCGTGCGTACGGATCTCGGATTCCTTGATTTCTCCGGTATCGCATAGAATCTGTACTAAGCTATGGTCACGCGTTCTCTGATATTTTGTTCCATTCTCGTAAATCCGATACAACCGGCTGTCCCCGATATGCGCCCACTGTATCAGGTCCGGTGTGATTACAAGCACAACTGCCGTTGTCTTCATGGAGTTGCACAGATCCCGCCGCACCTGTTCTTCCAGTAATTCTTTTTGTGCCTGTTCCAATGCATCCTTGAAAAATCCGGCATAGTAGCCCTGTTTTTCAAATCCCTTTGCTATGCTTTCTGCGACCAGCTCCGATGCTATTTCCCCGCAGGCATGCCCGCCAAGTCCATCACACAAGATCAGGCAGAGCTGTTCTTCGTATGTTGCTTTCCGTATGTAATCCTCGTTGTGATCTCTTCCCCCTTGCTTTGTCAGCATCGCAACGTCTACCATGCGTCAACCTCCTACCAATTTTCCCTGTTACCGTTTTCGCTTTTCTGATTATAATATGCCCAGCGGTAGTTTGCAAGCAAAACAGGAGCATGTTTCCATGCTCCTGCCTGTGTAACCTGGTTTTATCTCCGGTTAATTATTCTTTTTCTTCTTTGCTGCCAGAATAATTGCAATTCCACCGCCAAGCACTACAAGAACGCCAACACCAATCAATACATACAGAAGTACATGACTCTTCTCTCCATATGTAAAGCTGATCGTCTGTTCTGCTTCATTTCCGGCATCATCATGTGCCTTCATTGTAAGCTTATAGTCGCCCTTTTCCGTAACTGTAATCGCAGCAGCATTGTCCTTGATCTCAACTGGAGAACCATTGAGCGTTACCTCATCCAGAGTATCCTCATCCAACTGAAGGGATACGTTGATGTCGTACTGCTCGTTCTTAATCTCTCCATCTTCTACACCCGTTACAATAAAGGTTGGTGCCTTTGTATCCAGATTGAAGTTTACTGTTTTCTCAGTTGCATTTCCAAGTTCATCTTCGGCTGTAATCTTCATCTCATATGCGCCGTCCTCGACTTCGGATGTTCCGTCATACTCGCTACCATTCAAGTACATATGTGCATCGCAGACAGTCAGGTCATAGATAATGTCGTTCAGATCGTAATCCCATGCAAAGGATGTCAGAGTTCCTTCATATGCGCTCATGACCTTTGGATCAATCACTGGTTTTGTCTTATCAATCGTGAAGGAAACCTCCTGTGTATCCTCATTACCTGCGGCATCCTTACAGTTTATCTGAATCTTATAGATACCATCCTCTGTAAATGTGTTTCGGATCAGCGTCGTTGCTGCTGTCGGATTATATCCGGTAATCTGCAGATCCTCTGTTTTTTCTTTATAAGATGTTGGATCAAGATATGTTCTTGTTGCCTGAATCGTTACAGACTTTGTCAGATAGAAGTCCTCCTCGATCTGTGCCTGGAACTCTACCTGCTTTGTTGTCTTGTCGTTATTTGACACGCCACTCAGCGTAATGATTGGCTTGCCTGTATCAATTCTTACCGTATAGCTGGTTGCCTCTGCGGTATGTCCAGCACGGTCTTTACCGGTAAATGTTACCTGATACTCACCTGTCTCACTAAGTGTCTCTGTCATCGTTGTCACACGTGCAGTTGGCTTGAAGTCGATGGTCTTGTAAGCGGCTTCTGCCACACTGTCGTTTGCTTTTCTTGTGATCGTGATCGTACCAGATGCATCCCACCAGAATGCCTCTGTCATACTAAATGTCAGGGTTGTTCCTGCGTTCAGTGTCGAACCGGAAGCAGTTCCTGTAATCTGCAGTTCTGGTGCTGTCTTATCAACACGGAACTGTACATTTCTTTCTGCACTTCGGTTTCCTGCCTTGTCCACAGAATATACCTTTACCTGATAATCAGCCTCATCTGTATAGCCAAATACCCGGTTGTCTGTCTTCAATACATCCGCGGTTACCGGAAGCTGATCCGGTACTGTCTTAATCAACTGGTAATTGAAATCATGTACGTCTTCGTTTGCGTCGCTTACAGAGAAAGCAACCGTTGCATCGGAAGTCAGATCAACAACCCCCATATTCTCAGAGTAAACCATACCTCCATTGATTACTGCAGCAATATTCGGTGCCTCTGTATCCTTGATAAATACAACCTGCTTTTCAACTGCATTGTTGCCTGCATTATCCTGTGCATTGATCTTGATTACACGTGCGCCAATACCGGTTGAAACATAGCTTGCCCGGTACTTGTTAGATGTACCGATTCGCTGCCATGTTACATTTACCACGTTGTTATTATCTGTTACTCTTACATCGGAAGCTGAGATATTCTCATCCTCATAAGTAAGCTCTATCGTTACATTGGAACGATAGAAGTAATCGCAAACAGTTCCATCAAAGTTCTTGCCCGGCTGTTTGCCAGCAGTTGTACCCCCGGAAATCTTTGCTGTAACAACCGGGATTGTGTTATCCACGCGGAACTTCATCGTCTTGGAATCAATGTTTCCTGCCTTGTCTGACACATTGACTGTCACGGTGTAGTCACCATCCGCGGCTTTCTTGCCGATCAGGTTATTCAATGTGAAGCTGTTTTCCTGGCTGACATTTACCAGTTCCTTTGCTCCACTCAGATTTGTTGTCACATCGGTGTCTGGTCCCTTCACTGTGATCGTCGCCTGATTGATTGTCAGATTATCCGATACCGTTGTCTTGATCAGTACCTCGCCATCCAATGGCTGTGTAATGTTTGTCTTTCCATTAACTGTCAATTCAGCCTTAGGATTTGTCTTATCGACCTTGATCTTATACAGATTGTTTGGAAGCAGGTTCTCACTTGCATCCTGTGCATTAAACACAAGAGATGTACCTGTAATTCCTGCTGACTCCGGAATCGCAATCGTTCCGTTCACAGAAGTCTGTGTTCCATTCAATGCGATTTCCTTGTCTGTTACATTTGCCTTGCTTCCTGCCAGAGAATAACCGGCATTTGCAAGTGGTGATTCCACGCCATTATCACCAGAAGTAATCGTATAGTTGATTGTATATTCCTTATACCATGTGCTGTCGTTTGCCACATTCACCGATACAGTTGGATTGGTACGGTCATATAAAATTGTACCAAGCGTTTTAGATGCATCCTGTGGGTAACGAATCTTCTGTGCATTTCCATCTATCACATTCAGATACATACTATCCAGCTGTGCATTTATATTCGTCTTAGCAGGCAATTCAAATTTCACCGTTGTGCTGTAACGATGACTGTTTGTATCTTGTTGATTTGCAGAGGCAGCTACATCCTTTGTCTGGTCATTCGTACCGCCTGCAATCAGTTCAAACTTCTGAATGACATATGCAGAGCTTGCTGTCACTTCCAGCTGATATTTTTCATTTGTATTCTTTCCTGCTAGAACATCGCTTGTTACATCGTTTCCAGCTGCATCTATAATCACACAGTTATCTACGCGCAGGGTATCATCAATCTTTGTAACTCCACGAAGTGTCAGAGAATCTGATACATTTCCGGCTACATCCGATGCTGTAACCGCAACGAAATATGAGATATCTACCTTCAACTGATCAGATGGAATATTATATACATATGTATTTCCCGTAGTATAAGTAAACTTGTCCGTTGGTGTTACATACACATCCTGTACACCACTTTCTCCAGTTGCATCTGCAACAGTAACCACATACCGGTAAATCGTATTTAGTTCTGTCACGATACTATCTAAATCTCCAGCTGCAGAACCAACCTCTACCCATGTTGTTCCGTTATCTATACTTTTTTCAAGTTTTGGATTACTGATCACTGGTGCTTTTGCGTCGTATGAAATATTCTTAATCTGCTTTGTGCCGGTAATCGTAATCTCCGAATCACCAGCATATGCCTTTACCTCTAATGCATTTAACAGCTCTGAAACTTCCAAATCTGTTGGAATTGAAATATTCGCTGTAACTGTGTATACACGTGTTGTACTAGGTTCCGAACATACGACCTCGTCTGCATTAAATTCTTTCGTACCATCAGAAAGTTTAACATTTGTAATTTTCTTATTTGAATCTAATGTTACCTTAATCTGCTTCTTTGCAGCCAAGTGTGAAAGTATCTTGCCCTCTGTTAAACCATCCCAGCTATCATCATCTACAAATGTAACACCGGTTACCTTTGTTCCCTCTGTCGCCTGCTGGATCTTGATTGGACACTTATAATCTTTAGAATTTCCCTTGTTGTCAACTGCAGTTACAGTTACAACATCTCCGGTTGCCTGCTCCTTTGTAAGTTCGATTGTATATACATTTGAACCAGAAGCTGGAGATGTCACGGTCAAAGATGTACCATTTAATGTAGCTGTTACATTCTTAATTCCAGATGTATCTTCGCCATCCTTTGTTGGATCTTCAACGGTAACTGCATACTTGTATTTGTCGCCCACGCCATAATAAACACTATTTTCATCTATAAACCTATTCTGTATCGTTGCATAAGCAGAAGTCTCTTCATCCAGATAAGATACAGCCGAAGCCTCACAGCTAATATTTGGTGCTTGTGTATCGTTACTCATATGAGTCGAGCCAAGTTCGATGTACTCCAACACTTGTGCAGGTGTCTCATTGGATACCAGCGCCGCATATGCATAAACCTGTTTTCCACGGTTGTTCTCAGTAGTACTGATTGTATCTCCAATAAATGTATAACTGTTTATATCCTTTTTTTCAGACTCATCTGCTGCTGATCCAATTTTTACATAATATTTTACTGTCGCGCCCTCAATAGAAGCTACTGTGGTTGGAGCCTTTAATGTTGCTTCACTGACATATGAATCCGATGTCAGACTTATGCTTCCAGCATACAGTCCGGCACCTGTTGTAAATGCAGAATCCACAAAATTAACAGTAAGAACATACTGTAATTGCCAATCTGCCGCACTGTCTATTCTTGCATAAATTGCAATTTTTCGATCTTCAGTAATTGCATTAGCTGCTAAATCATTCTCAACATTTTCTGTTAAAGGAAATAAATTTTCGCCAGCAGAAAGTGTTGACTGTATTTGCTTATCCAAGGTCATAAATCCGGCACCTAACGCAACCGCATCACCACCATCTGTCTTGCATTCTGGTAATTGTAACTTACCTACCTTCTGCGCATCCTTGATCAAAGTTACGCTTTTCTCATATGTCTCACCAGTATGCGGAACCACTACACCAGTATCATCCACTTCAATACTCAACCCATTCGGTTCTTCCGACACAATCTGTAGATTGCCAGTTTTTACTCCAGTTGTACTTCCCCCTTCTGCTTTCGCGCCATTCTTATCACCGACATGGTTTGCAAATGGTACAATCAGCAGAGCAAAGACAACCCATAATGCTATGAGCTTCTTTACCGGGTGTTTTGAATTGTTTGATTTTGTTTCTTTTCTTTTCATCCTTTTTTTCACCTACCCGACTCTATACTTTCATCTGAATGAACAACTACTATATTGTAAATTACTTTTACCTTCTTCGCTAATGTTCCGGTTGTCAGCACGCTTGTACCTTCCTCGTCATCATCTGCACGTAAAACATCAGTTGCATCACTGTCGTCATCGTCGGCACGCAATACATCGGTTGCATCACTGTCATCATCGTCCATCCGCAGAACGTCGGTTGCATCCTCATCGTCTGCATCGTCTCCCCGAAGTACATCGGTTGCTCCGTCATCGCCCTCGTCATTTCGAAGTACATCCGTTGCCCCGTCATCGCCTTCGTCATTTCGAAGTACATCCGTTGCCCCGTCATCTCCTTCGTCATTTCGAAGTACATCCGTTGCTCCGTCATCGCCTTCGTCATTTCGAAGTACATCCGTTGCTCCGTCATCTCCTGCCGATGTATCACGAAGCACATCTGTTGCCTCATCATCCGCACCTGAACCGAGTACTTCTGTCTCGCCATCATCCGGTGTATCATAATCATTGATGCCCGGACGAAGGATGTCGGTCTCTTCAAACTTCTTTTCTTTCTTCTTTGATTTCTCCAACAGTTCGGTGGAATCGTTACCATTAGCCTTACGATCCTCCCGCGTAGAAACCGCTTCTTTCGCAGTGATCTTTCCACTTCCCATGTTGTAGTATTTTTCCTGTTCTTTCTTCGCTACGCTGCCCGGACTCGCTGTACCATCCTGCATTTCTTTCATTGCCTTTTTCGCAGCACTTCCGGTCAATTCTCCAATTACCTTCGGTATCTTCAATACAATGAATAACACAATCGCCGCAATCAGAAGGAGAATCGCCAGTACCAAGCCGCCATAGAAACATATCTCATATACGTTTTGCATGCTGATCACTCTCCCATCTCTGCTGACTGCGAATCATCGGAATTTGCATCCGGTGCCTGCGTCGTTTCTTCTTCGCTGATATCATAGCTTCCGTCCTTCAACATCTGCAACGTATCTTTCCGTTTGTACCATGTTTTGTTGCTGTCGATGCCAAGCACGTTACCACCATCATCAAATACCTGAATCAGCTTCTTTGTCAGATCTGGAATCTTCGTCGTCCAAAGCTTCGGATCCTGCTCCTGTGCCTCACACAGACGATACAGATAATCCAGATGCTCTGCATATACGTTGTCGCTCCACTCATTCTTTGTACCGAATACCTTTTCTGCGGCTTCGTATATCTTGAGTGCATCATCTGTCTTGCCCTGTGCGTCATAACAACGTGCTTCCGTCATCATCTTATTGTAATAAGACTGGTTATACGCGTTGACAGAGGAACCACCCAGCGAAATGCTCGGATCGCTGTCTACCTTCATCTTCAGGATTCCAATATAGTCTTCACAATAACTGATTGCCATCGAATAATATCCATTGGCAACTGTTTCATTATCTGCATTTTCCTTGGCAAGCTGCTCATAGATCATGATCAGGTTATCGTCGTAACGATAATTCATATCCATAACTGCTTCTTCGTCCAGATCATTGCCTGTGTACTCGTCCAGATCTGCAACCGCCTGTTCCATCACCGTACTTGCCTGTTCTGCGATGCTTGTCTCCGCATCCTTGCTGACGTTTGTACTGTAAATCTCGCCGATAATACGATAGTTTACGAACTTCGTTGCTTCCTGGTTCGTAAAGTTGTTCTCGTTGTAGGTTGCGAAATCATTTACCGCCTGCATCAGCTCTGATGCATCCGACGTACTGTCAGATCGCAGCTCGGAAATGGATTTGTAAAAGCCTGCAAGCTTTCCATATTCCTCGTCCTTCTCGTCAATCATGCCGAAATATTTGGCTGCCTGACTGTAAGAACGCTCTTCCTCAAAATAAGTAAGTGCCAGCTTGTAAAGCACTGCGCTGTTTTTCTCAACACCACCATGTTTACTGCTGATTCGATTGGAAACCAACGTCAACGCATCATCCAGATTCAGCGTAGATTCCGTTCCGGCTTCCTCCGCCTTGTTCGTAGCATCAATGTATGCCTGTATGTACTGTTCGTAAGCTTTTTCCTCCGAGCCGTCCAGTTCGATTGCTTTCTTGAATTCTGCCGTTCCGGCTTCGTAATTCTCTTCCCGGCAGTAGTTCATACCATTTTCGATATACTGGTTGTAGTTGTTCAGCTTGATCCGCTGCATCCCGGAATATCCGATTCCGGCTGTGATACCGGATACAACTGCCAATGCCACGGTTGCTGCAAAAAGCCCGAGCTTCTTCTTGTTCTTCTTCCGGTAGCTGTCGTCAAGCTCATCGTAATGCTCCAATGCATACATCAGCTCCGTACAGTTCTGATAACGGTCGTTCGGATCTGCCTGTGTACATTTTAAGATGATCTTCTCCAATCCAGAGGACAACATCGGATTCCACTCGCGGATCGGCTTGATCTCATACGGTGGCTCACATGGGTTCTTTCCTGTTACGATATGGTACAGGGTTGCGCCCAGATTATAGATATCTGTTCTTGCATCTGTATTGTAGATACCACGTCCCTTGGAATCACCGAACTGTTCCGGTGCTGCATAGCCTCTCGTACCAAGTGCGGTTGTATCTGCATTGTTCTCTATCTCGTACTCTTTTGCTGTACCGAAGTCGATCAGCTTTACGCCGCCCTCCGGCTTGATCATGACATTCGAAGGTTTCATATCCCGGTAGATAACCGGTGGATTCATGTTGTGCAGGTAATTCAATGCACTTGCAAGTTGCAAGCCCCACTCTACAACTAACTCCTGTGGCTGCGCGCCTTCCTTCTTCAATCGATCCTGAATCGTATCACCCTCGATATAATCCATAACAACGTAGATTGTTCCATCCTGATTGATGATATCTACGATTCGCGGCAACACCGGATGATCTACGTTCTTCAGAATATTCGCTTCTCGCTCCAATCCCTTAAGCAACGTCTTTGCGGATTTCTTTCCATCATTCTTGATCTCCTTGACCGCCCACTGCTTGTTCAAACGCTTATCACGGGCAAGGTACACGATGGACATACCACCTCGACCAACTTCTGCCAAAATTTCATATTTTCCGTCTAGTACGGTTCCTTCCTTCGTCATGGCAAACCCTCTCTAAATCAAATCGTGCGAACCATTGCTACTGTGATATTATCACGTTCCCCACGGTTCTTTACTAACTCTGTCAGATATATTGCTCCATATTTCATCTTTTCCTCGTCCGTCGCCTCACCCGGTCCGATCTTCTCGATGATTTCCTCCGGTGTGATCACATGACGGAATCCGTCTGAGCAGAGCATATAAACTGCATTTCTTGTTGCAGTTCCCTTTGTAAATTCCGGCTCAACAACCGGCGATGCGCCGACACACTGCAACAGTACGCTTCGTCTCGGATCGATTTTTGCCTGTTCCGGTGTCATACGTCCCGCTGCCAGTTCTCTTGCGATAAATGTCTGGTCGTTTGTCAGTTGCTTCGCTGTCTTTGTAAGCTCATACACGCGGCTGTCGCCCACATGCACAATATAATACTGATCCTTGTACAACAGGATTGCAGATACCGTCGTACCAAGCTGCAAATGATTTTCCTCTCCATATGCGCCCAGCCGGCGATTCTGAATCTGGATAATATCATCCCACTGTGATACAAGATTCTGCTCTGTGAATGTTCCATTTTGGATTTCATCCACCAGCGTGTCATCAAACCATGTACAAAATGCTTCGATTACCTCTTTGCTGGCAACCTCGCCTTTTGCGAGTCCTCCCATGCCATCACACACGATTGCAAATGCAACATTTCCCTCTTTTGTGTTCACAACCTTGATTGCAAGAGAGTCCTGATTCGTTTCTTTTCTTGTACCTACATCGGTGTGATATGTTGCAATGTACTCCATATTACTCTCCTTTTCTCAGAAGGAATGTGAATTCCTCATCTCCCAATCGAACTTCTGTCTTATGCTTCAGAAGCACTTCCTTACCCGGCTGCAACTCTACCCCGTTTACATAGGTATGGTTTGTAGAATTGTTATCCTTAATATAGTTCACGCCATCGCGCTGGATTACAATACAATGCTCCCGGCTGATTGCGCTGTTGTTCTCTATTGCATAATCGGCTTTCGTCTTTGACTTACCGATGATAAATTCTGGTTTTGTAATATTGATGATCTCACCAGTTGATTTACGCACAAAGTGTGGAATCGGGCGTGCACCGCCAAGCTGTCCCATCAGGTTGCCGTTCTGCATCTGTGGCGCCTGTGGTCTTGGCATCTGTCCCATCATAGGCTGCCCCATCATTGGTTGTCCCATCGGAGGGCGCTGTCCACCCATCGGTGGTACTGGCTGCCCCATCATCGGCTGTCCGCCCATCGCTGGACGCTGTCCCATTGGTGGCATCTGTGGCTTTGGTATTTCCGGTTTCGGCATCTCTGGCTTTGGTGCCTCTGGTGCTGGTGCCTGTGGCTTTGGCATTTCCGGTTTCGGCATCTCTGGCTTTGGTGCCTCCGGTGCTGGTGCCTGTGGCTTTGGCATTTCCGGCTTCGGCATCTCTGGCTTTGGTGCCTCCGGTGCTGGTGCCTGTGGTTTTGGCATTTCCGGCTTCGGCATCTGCCCCATCGGTGGTACTGGTTGCCCCATTGGCTGTCCGTTCATCGGTGGTACCGGCTGTCCCATTGGCTGTCCGCCCATCGGTGGTACCGGCTGTCCCATCATTGGCTGTCCGCCCATCGGTGGTACTGGCTGTCCCATCATTGGCTGTCCACCCATCGGTGGCACCGGCTGTCCCATTGGCTGTCCCATCGCTGGCATACCCTGTGGACGCATGTTGTTCATCACGCCGACACGATTTACTTTTACATTCTGGTTCTGTACTTCCGGAGCTGCGGTTGTATCTGCTTCCTTCTTAAGTCCCTCGTCTCTTGTATAGAAGAGACCAAGTTTCTCCATCTCCGCATCTACAAGTCCCTTTAATTTCATATTGGAATAATGATCCGTATTGATCAAGGTCAGGATTCTTGCTACATAATCATCCTTGTCTGCTTCATCAAAGCGCATATGTGACACAATATTTCGGAAGAAATCCGGGATATCAGACTGTCCCAACGGATCCTGCTTTACAGGAACCATAATGCACTTTACTGCCTTGCTCTCAGGATCTACATAGATATAATTCAGATCGCGTACCAGATAACAGATCTGCACACCTGCTGCACCAATCTCAAATGCACACAACAGTCCCTTCAGGATTGCAAGTACATCTGCCTTCTTCAATGTCTGACGCAGCATCACTTCCAGAGAAGTGTCATGATGCACATAAGAGACAATACTTCTCTTTCCATCCTCGTCCTTGTACTGGAACGGAATAATATTTCCGAGCTGTGCAACCTTGTCTGACACTCTGTCGTCATAGACATCTGCTACTCCAAGCTGATACTCCACCAATGTCATTCCGTTTTGTTTTGTTACATTCAACTCTAACCCCTTCATTTGCTACCTCCTCATGATATAATCATCCTAATTAGCGAATCTTAAATGTAAACTCTTCATCTGCAAGTCTTACGAGAGAATCATGTGTCAGAATTTCTTCTACCCCATCCTCTACACGCTTTCCATTCACATATGTATGATTCGTAGACTTGTTATCTTTGATATAACATACCCCATCTTTTTGAATGATAAATGCATGCTGACGGCTGATCGCTCCATTTCCGCCAACGGTATAGTCCACGCCTCTGGTTGCCTTTCCGATCTTGAAGATCGCCTTGTTCAGCATGATACGCTCTTCTGTACTTACACGGATCAGATATGGCAATGCTTTCGGCGAATTGGTTGCTGCAGTCGCTGCACTCACAGCACCAACGGCATCTTTTACAAGCTCTGTTACAGATTTATTCAAAATAGATGTACTCTTTGGCTTCTTGTCCTTTTCATCGTCCTTTTTCTTCTCAATGTTCATGTCATCGTAGATATCCTCGATCACAGGCACCTTGATGTTTTCTGTCTGTCCGCTTGTCGGTTCTTCGTTTTGTACGGTTGTTTCCGGTTCAGCAGACTCTGCTGCTTCTGCCTCAGCTGCCTCCATCTCAGCCTCTGTCTGCTGGATGATTGCCGCACGGTTTACCTTTACCACATTCCGCTTAACCACAGGTGGCTTGTCTAAGAAATGATCCAGATCTTCCAATGTCTGGATATTCTTGGTTGGCTGTGCTGTCGGCTTTGCAGATGGAACTTCTCCAACCAGCTCCTTGATCCGATCCTTGATCAGGTTGATATCGGATTCCTTCTTGTTTGTCTTTAACTGCAGCTTCTCGCCACCATTTGTTGCCCCCTCTGGCTTCACCTGTGACAGGATCTGCTCTGCAGCTGGGGAAACCTCTGGTTTTTCTGCTACTGGTTCCGGCTTTGGTGCTTCCTGCTTTTCCATCACTGGCTCTGGTGCCGGTGCTTCCTCGACAGGTGCTGGTGTCTCCTCGACAGCCTCTGTCGGTTCTGCCACCTTCTCCTCTACCGGTGTTTCTTCTTCCTTTACCTGCATGCCAGCTGGAAGGATACTTTCCAGTTCTTCCTCTTCCTTTACAGGTTCCTCTGCTTCTTCCTCTTCGTCTTCTTCATCGTCGCCGATCTCCGGAAGTGGTGTATCATCCTCTTCCTGCAGGCTATTCATGATGTCGCTGATATTTTCTGCCGGTGCTTCTTCCTCTGCACTTACAACTTCTACACCGTCTGCATCAATGGCTCCAGCCTCCTCGAAGCTGATTCCTTCCTCTTCCATCAACGCCTCTGCAAGTCCGATCAAGCCACGCAGATTGAAGTTATCTCCATTGATATACGTGAGGAGCTTACCAACATAATTCAGATCCTCTTCCACATCGTATTTCATGTTCGCAAGCAGCTGGCGTACAAAGCTCTTGAATTCTACAGAAAGTGCGCCCTTGCTCTCAATCGGCAGGCACAGGAACTGTACTGTCTTCTTCTCAGCATCCACGTAGATAAATCCACGATTCAGCAATACATACGAAAGTGGAATCGCCTGCTCCTTCAAGGAAATCATCTCCTGTGCGACATTCCGCAGGATGAGCAGTACGCTCTCGCAATCATGCTCCTGCGCAATGTACTCCTCCAGAGATGTCTTGCCCGTAATCTGGTAGGTCAGATAATCATAATCGTCATCTTCTTCATAGATAATCTCTATCAGTTCTTCCGGCGCATTGTCCTGACAGTAATCCAAAACATCCTCATCTAACTCACAATCCTCGCCCATTGTGTATGACAGATATTTTTCTTCGCCGATGTTTCGCGCCCTAAAATTAAAAGTTCTCATAACGTCCCTCCTAATACATTATTTATTCCTATTGTGATTCTTCGGTTGTCGATTCCTCGGTGGATGCTTCTCCATCCGGTGTCACGCCGTTTGGTCCACCAATAATCTGTGTATCTATGTGATCTTCATAGTTTTCTGTAAAGATATGTGTACCTGCATCTTCGTCGCCAACATGGTAATACAGGTAATTATGCTCTTCCGGATACAATACTGCCTGGATACATGCCAGTCCCGGATTACAGATCGGACCTACCGGAAGTCCGGCATTCTTATAGGTGTTGTATGGAGAATCCAGTTCCAGATCCTCGTACAGAACCTGACTCTTGTCATACATTCCATCGGTCAATGGATATAAGACAGTCGGACACATCTGCAAAGGCATTTCTGCTTTCAGACGGTTGTTGATAACACCTGCAATCGTCGCACGTTCTGAATCCACCTTTGCCTCACGTTCTACAATGGAAGCTCTCGTCACAAGTTCAAATGCACTGTATCCAAGCTCTGCCGCACGATCCTGCAGTTCCTGTGTATAGTAGTTGTCGAACGTTCTCAACATATAATCGACTAATGATTCCGCTGTCGTCGACTCATAAATATCGTAAGTTGCCGGGAACAGGAAGCCCTGTACCTTATAATTGACATTGGCACCTGCCGGTATGTCTGCCAGATATGCAAAATCAGATTTCGTAACCGATTTGCATGCATTTAAAAATTCAGTTGCAGAACAGATTCCCTGATCTTCGCACCGCGCTGCTATCATCTCTACCGTAAAGCCCTCTGGCACAACCAGATAATCGACTGGCTGATCTTCCTCGAATGTCGGGCTCATGGCTGCCATCATCTGCAAGGTTGTCATACCAGTATTCAAGGTGTATGTACCACCATGCAGCTTGCCACGGTACTCAGAGTCCTGCAGACGCTTTGTAAATGCACGCGGATAATTGATCAATCCATTGTCCTTCAGGATCTGCGCGATTTCCTTGACAGATGCGCCTTCCGGAATCGTAACAGTTACATCTTCGCCCTGTGTCGACTCCGTTCCCTTGTATTCGTCCATATAATCATCGTAATAGGTTCGTATATGTTTATAGGTCATATTGGCAAGTGTGACAATCGCCACCAACAATATGATTCCCTTCACGACTCGAATCACCGTTTTTCTCACTTTTCGTACCTCTTCTTTGCATTTTAGTTTACATAACTTTTTAAAAAATTACACACTTGATGTAATTTTACAATAATGGTATTATACTATCATCTTTTAGATAAAAATACAAGAAAGGATGATAAATTTGAGTAATCCAATTGTTACAATGACAATGGAATCCGGCGATGTTATGACGTTCGAACTGTATCCGGATATCGCACCAAACACAGTAAAGAATTTTATCTCTCTGATTAAGAAAGGGTTTTACGATGGATTGATCTTCCATCGTGTCATCAATGGTTTTATGATCCAGGGTGGCTGCCCTGACGGAAATGGTACCGGAGGTCCTGGATATTCAATCCGCGGCGAGTTCGCGCAGAACGGATTTGCAAATGATCTGAAGCACGAACCGGGTGTTCTTTCTATGGCACGTACCATGATGCCGAACTCCGCCGGTTCGCAGTTTTTCATCATGCACAAGAATAGTCCGCATCTCGACGGAAGCTATGCTGCTTTCGGCAAGATCGTGGATGGTCTGGATATCGTGAATAAGATTGCAGATGTTCCAACCGACTACATGGACCGCCCGCTTGAAGACCAGCGTATCAAGACCGTTACCGTCGACACGAAGGGCGTCGAGTATGACGAGCCGGAGAAGATGTAATCTTCTTAAACGGACGCACAGCGTACAAAATAGAAATCCCCTGCAGACACGCTCTGCGGGGGATTTTTCTCTACATCTCTTGCATTTTCTTGAGGAATACCTTGGCGCGGTCGGTCTTTGGATTGTCAATGACATCCTCCGGCTTTCCTTCCTCGACGATCACTCCACCATCCATGAAGATCACGCGGTCAGATACGCTCCGGGCGAAACCGATCTCATGGGTTACGATCACCATTGTCATCTTCTCGGCGGCGAGTTCCTTTAATACCTTTAAGATCTCGGCGGTCAGCTCCGGATCGAGTGCCGAAGTCGGCTCATCGAAGAAGAGCATCTTCGGCTTTAACGCAAGCGCGCGGGCGATTGCCACACGCTGCTGCTGTCCGCCAGATAACTGATATGGATAATAGTCGCCCTTATCTTCTAAGTTCATCTTGCGAAGCAGTTCCTTCGCCTCGGCATACACCTCATCCTTGTCACGCTTCTGCACGTGGATCGGTGCATCTGCGATATTCTTCAGCACGGAATAATGTGGGAACAGATTAAAGTTCTGGAATACCAGTCCGTAATAGCTCTGGATCTCCTTTAAGTCTGCCTTGTCTGCATAGACCGGAACGCCGCTGTCGGAATTGACCGCTTCCTTTCCGCAGTACACCATGCTTCCGCCGTCAATCTTCTCCAGCATTGTCATGCAGCGCAGGAAGGTCGATTTTCCCGAACCGGATGGTCCAAGAATTGAGATAACCTCGCTCTCAGCCACCGACATACTGATATCCTTCAACACTTCGAGATCATCGAAGCTTTTCTTTATATTTTTTACTTCCAGTAAGTTCATCGTAGCCCTCCTATCTATAATAATTCATGCGTTTTTCGATCTTCTCCATCACAAACGCAACGACAAAGTTAAAGATGTAGTAGAACACACCGGCGATAAACAGCGGCATAATCGTTGTCTGTGCGGCTGCCACCTGCTTGGCAAGTGTAAACATCTCCGTATAAGAAATTGCAAATGCAAGCGACGTATCCTTAACCAGTGTGATAACCTCGTTTGTGACAGAAGGCAGGATGTTCTTCGCCATCTGTGGGAACACGATCTTGAAGAACGTCTGGATCTTGCTGTATCCTAAGATCTTCGCTGCCTCATGCTGTCCCTGTGGCACTGCCTGAATACCGGAGCGGTAGATCTCTGCGAAATATGCTGCATAGTTTAAGGCAAATCCAATGATAACCGCCTGGAAACGATAGCTTGTCGTAAGCGTCGCGCCAAACAGATAATATGGTCCGTAAAATACAACCAAAAGCTGTAACATCAACGGCGTACCACGTGCGATGGAGATGTAGAACTTCACCAGCCAGCGAATCGGTGCAATCTTACACATTCTGCCTGCTGCAACCAGAAGTCCAAGCGGCAGGGAGAACAAAAGTGTCAGGAAGAAGATCACCAGGGATGCCAGCAGACCTTCTGCAAGCTGCTTTGTGATCGAGCAGAACTTATCCCAGAAGCTTGTGTTCTTCTTGCCTATGGATGTGCTGTCTGTCGCAGTTGCAGCAACATTTCCATCCTGCACCTGATCGTCCGGCGACAGACAGATGGACTCCTCCAGACCCCATTTCTCTGCGATCTCCTCAAATGTACCATCAGCAAGCATGTCAAGCAGCGTTGCCTGTACTTTATCACGAAGCTCGGTATTTCCAAGCTTAAATCCAATTCCATATTCCTCGGAAGACAGACGATCCTCGAGCATCACGAACTTATCGCCGCGGGATGCAATCTCATAGTTTGCAACACCGATATCCATGCAGATTGCATTGACGGCGCCTGACTCCAGATTCATAAATGCACTGTTGTAATCGCCGACCTGCTGCAGATCCTTGAACGTCTCAGCAAGTGCCAGATTCTCCTCGCTTGCATCCTCTCCGGTCAGTGCTGCGAGTGCGGAGCTGTCCGCCTGCACGGCAACGACCTTGCCTGACAGATCGGATAACTGTGTGATACCAGAATCCTTGCGTACAACGACCACCTGGGAATTATCCACATATGGTGTCGTCCATGTGTAGGCATCTTCTCTTCCATTCATTGTAAATCCGTTCCAGATACAACTGATCGAACCAGAGTTCAATTCCATATCCTTCGAGTTCCACTCAATCGGCTGCTTCTTCAAGATCCAGCCGTTCCGGTCACATACCTCCTGTGCCAGATCCAGATCGAAGCCGACGTATTCGCCGTCATCATTCTTATATCCATATGGTGGGAACTCCGCATCGAAGCCGACAACAAATGTATTATCATCTGCGGCTGTCTCTTCCTGCACCTCATCGTCTGCAGTCAGACAGATGGATTCCTCCAGTCCCCATTTCTCTGCAATCTCGTCAAATGTACCATCGGCAAGCATGTCAAGCAGAGTTGCCTGCACTTTGTCACGGAGCTCTGTATTTCCCTTTTTAAATCCGATTCCGTATTCCTCGGAAGACAGACGATCCTCGAGCATCATGAATTTATCCCCGCGGGATTCGATCTCGTAGTTTGCGACACCGATATCCATGCAGATTGCATTGACCGCGCCCGACTCCAGATTCATGAATGCACTGTTGTAATCGCCCACCTGCTGCAGATCCTTGAATGTCGCACACAGTGCTTTATTCTCCTCGCTTGCATCCTCGCCTGTGAGTGCCGCAAGCGCAGAGCTGTCTGCCTGCACGGCAACGACCTTCCCAGAAAGATCGTTAAGCTGTGTGATGCCGGAATCCTTACGCACGACAACCACCTGTGAATTATCGACATATGGCTTTGTCCAAGTATAGTCATCCTCTCTGCCATTCATCGTGAATCCGTTCCAGATACAGCTGATCGAACCGGAATTTAATTCCATATCCTTCGAGTTCCACTCGATCGGCTGCTTCTTCAGCGTCCAACCATTCCGGTCGCATACCTCCTGTGCCAGATCCAGATCGAAGCCGACATATTCGCCGTTATCGTCCTTGTAGCCATATGGCGGGAACTCCGCATCGAAGCCGACAATAAACGTATTGTCGTCCTCTCCGTCCGCCGCCCGTGCCGGTGTCTGCATCGATACAATCGGTCCAAGCAGCAGCGCCATCATCAAAATTGCGGTCACTAGCCGTTTCCATTTTGCGTTCATAATGTCTTCCTCTCCTGTTTTTCTATTTAATATGCAGAGATATAGGATCTTGCTGTACTGCCCGGAGCTGCCTGTCCCTTCGGCACAAGCCGGATCTCTATCCCTTCCAATCGCTTTGCATAACCGGCGGTTCCTGCCGGTGCGCCGTTTTTCGCCCAGCCAAGCCAGTCAAAACTCTGCGCATGCACACGATAGTATACATCATAATGCCGTTGCATGTCTCCTGTCAATGCAATACAGATGGCTTCGAGTCTTTTTGCCTGCCCGGATGTGCCGCTCATCGTTCCATTTCTGCGCCATGCAGATGGATTGTTTGTCGGTTCCTGCCAGCCGTAGCTCTGCACATGGGTTGTATAGCAGATGCCGCCGGAATACGGTGCATTCGTCAGTTTAATCTCAATCCCTTCGAGTCGTTTTGCCTGTCCGGATGTGCCGCTCATCTGACCATTATACTTCCAGCCCTGCCAGCCATAGCTCTGCACATGGGTACGATATGTAACATTCGGGCTGTCCGCACCCGCGATCTGCGGATTCATGCTCTGTCCCGGCGCCGCGTAAAATGCATTTGCAAACTGAGATGCGATTCCCTGCATATTCCGGTTGAATCCCGCACCCTTCTTCACGACCACGATCTGAATGCCCTCCAGACGCTTCGCATAACCTGCGGTTCCTGCCGGTGCGCCATTTGCCGCCCAGCCAAGCCAGCCGTAGCTCTGCGCATGCACGCGGTAATAGACATCATATTTATCCTTGTCGGATCCGGTCAGTTGGATCTTGATTGCTTCCAGACGTTTTGCTTCCCCCTGCGTGCCGTTCATGTCACCGTTCGCAGACCAAGGCAGCCAGCCATAGCTCTGGCAATGCGTCGTGTACTGGATTCCTATACCGGAATTACCGGATACTTTGATTTCGATTCCCTCCAGTCTTTTCGCTTTTCCGGAAGTCCCGGACATCATGCCGTTCTGCCGCCAGGTGTTCTCCCATCCGAAGGTCTGGATGTGCGTGCGGTAAGACACCGTCACATCCGGCGTTACAACCGGTGTTGGGGTCGGGGTTGGCGTCGGCGTTGGCGTTGGTGCCTCCGTCGTGGTCGTAGCTGCCTCCGTCGTGGTCGTTGTCTCGCCACCTGTTCCCGGTTCTGGATTTGTTCCCGGATCTGGGTTTGTTCCCGGGTCTGGATTTGTTCCCGGATCCGGGGGTGGTTCCGGCGCCGGTGTGACTGTCACGCTCTTTTTCTTGATGACAAACGTCTTGTCTGCCCCACGCAGATACGAAACATACAACGTTCCATCCGCCGCACAGATCGTCTGCGATGTAGAATACGAATCGAGTGAGACTCCTTCCTGCGCAAATTGGTCATTTGCCACATCATACCGGTACAGATTGGTTGTCCCTGTATAGGCACCCGATGTGAGCACGAACAGTGTTCCCTGCCTGCACACCGGAACTACATCCGAGATTGTGCCATCTTTCATTTTTGAGCAATGCCATGCTTTTCCATCATACCGGTTGACAAGTATGCCTTCGCTGCATGTGGCAACATACAGGTTTTTCCCATCCGTTGCCATGCCATACGTGCTTCCTTTTGTCGCTGCATCACTCACTTCTTTGTGGCTTCCATTTGCATCCAGGCAAAATGTGTGAACCGCCATCGTCCCTGTATTCCGTATAGACGCATACATCGAGGAGCCTATCGAAAGGAGCTTTGGTTGACCTGCAAAATGATTTGTCCCGGCGGTCGTGTAATAGCTTCCGAGATTGGTTGTCACGGACAAACTTCCGGCTTTGAAGCATCTCGCATATGCGGTCGTATTGTTCTGCGTGTATACAAGATACACGCCATCTGCGCCAGCCTGCATATCAAAATCCGCAGCTCCTGCGATCGTCTGTTTCTCTGTCACGCGACTGCAGGATGCATCCAACTTTTCAATCTCTATCCCTGCCGCATCCGCATATGCAAAATAAAACAATCCATTATAGGCACAGAGCTTTATTTCATTTCCATAGTTCTCGGAGATCTTCTGCTGATACAGTTTTTTCCACGTGTTCTGCTCACAGGAATATAGCGTAAGTGCTGCATCATCTTTCGTATACGTAAGCACGTACGGTTTCTGTCCGCAAAGTGTCATCGCTATCTGGTTCCATGCATTTTTGCTGTTTCCGGCTGCAGAGGCAAATCCACAATCCGTCCATTTCGCAGAGTCCGAAACCTTCGGGAAATCCACCTTTAAAGTAATCTGACTGCCCTTGGCACTGCCGACCTCACTGATCACGATTCCAGAATTCGTTCCATCTGAGAAAGTCAGTGCGCCATCGGAGAGACCTGCGGAAAGGTCGGATTTGCCGATGGTTGTCCGTCCTTCTTCTTTGGAAAGATATGCTTTATAGACGCTCTCTGCCATCTGGGAATATCCTGTCTGCCCCGGTTGCGGACGGAACACATACACACCGGTCTGTCCATACAGATTGCTTAAGCCTTCGACTGCCGGGTTGATCCGGTAGACAATCACGCCGGATCCTCCAATAAACCGGTCATAGCTGTCGAGACCCGTATCCTTCTTCCGGAATTCCACAACAAAAAGCTCCTGCTCATTGAGCGGTGATTTCAGAATATATGCCGGATGACCGTCCTGCTTATCCTGCGTGTCCAGTGTCAGCGTCTGCGATGTAGTAACCGTATCCAGCATAAGCCAGCCGCCCACTTTCATCCGCATATACGCAAGCGGATAAGACATTCCATAATCTGCGCCGCCCATGATATCCCAGTTCCCGACCGGATAGGTTCCATCACTTGTATAAAGATCCGGGAAGCCAAGTCCATGCAGGAATTCATGTGCGAGTACACCGGATTCCTGAGCCATCGTCGTATTGCCTGCACCTAAAAACTGCGGTGTATTGATCATGTTATAATGTCCGACTTCCTTCCCGCCATATCGTAAGTTCTTATCTGTCGGATAAAATGCGTGATGCGCGACGAGTGAATTGCCGGATGTCTGGGATTCTTTCTCCGACTTCATAACGACAGTGAGATTGTCGATGTATCCATCTCCGTCATAGTCTAACACCTGCCCGGAAAGTGCCGGAATGTTCGCCAGGATTTCACTCACGATCGTCGTATCCATATTTCCACCTGCCTGCACAGAAGCTTCCGTAACCGAAAGTGCACAGGCAGAAAGTGTTGTGCCATCATCCTGTGGGAAATAATTTTTCACACGAAGTTTTCCATAGGAAACAGCAGACAGATAATTCGTGAAAGAACGGTTCTTTGCGCCATCATACAAACCTAGAATTTTCGCACGGTTTGTCTGGAAATACGAAGCACCTTCCGAATCTCCCTTAAAATACGCAAACACAACAACGTTCGCATAATTCTTTGCGTCCGCTGCCTGCACCATCGTCTGCGTGTTGTTCATCCCCCAGTTCGTAATAAATAAAATCCCCGCCAGCAGGATTGCAAGAATCCTTCTCCCATATCGTACATTTACGGACACACCGCTTCCGTATCGTCTGTGTAACATATGTGTACCTCCCGTTTCTGTCATGGTTTCATTATATGGGATACTGCCAAAAATAACAATAAAAAAACCCGGGATATTCTCCCGGGTGCAAGTATTTTGTTTCTACCCTGCCACAAGGCAGCCATGGTTTTTATTTTTTCTGCACATTGTCCGACTCTGTTTCATCGTCTGTTTTTGTCTCTGTGGTACCGGCGTTCCCAGCGTCTGTATCCTCTGCATCCGCATCCTCTGCATCTGCTTCATGCAGCAACACGCTCTCATCATGTGCATGCAGGTCTTCTTCCGGCAGGTATGGCTTGAAGCATCTGAGCATAATGTACGCCCACAGATAACCAACCGCACCGAATCCAATCACCACATACACGATGATTGAAATAATGATATCGTAATAGAAACACCACGCAATCACAAGATAAGTCAGCAGCATCAAAAGTGTCATCGGGAAATTCTTGATGCTCATCAAAAATGCATTCCGAAGCTGAACCTTCCACGAATTATCGAACTTCGCCTGCAGGGCGAATGTATAGATAAACGTCATAACTGCCAGGGTGAGAAGCACGACGCTCACGAACAAAAACGGTTTCGCGAGTGCATTTCCAGTTGCCTTCCACTGTGTCATCCAGAACCAGATATCTACCGACAGGATGAAAAATGCGACTAAAAAGAGCATCCACATACCGGTTGCCTGCTTGAAGTTCTGCTTGAAGCTCCGTGTATAGAACTTCCAGATATAACCATCATCACCGGAGATTCCTTTCATCGCTGTATAGTAAAGCGAAGTAAATGCTGTGCCGATCGTAATAATCGGGACGCACGAAAGCACAAAAAGAATGGATAAAAGCATCGCATCACCCACTCTGCTCAGCATCCTTATAAATATATTGTCGTAGTTCATTCCTGATTCGCCGTTATCTGCCATGTATCCAACACTCCTGTTTTCTTTTTATTTTATCCCGCCAACGAACTGCATCCTGTCCGCAGTCGTTTCCGGTATGTTCCTGCGTCGTATCCGCAATCATCTGCACCAAAACCGCACATAATAATTTATGATACCATCTTCGATATTTATTTTCAATTAGATATCAAGTTTTTTACGCCATTTTACTTGACAAAACGCAGTTTTACTTCTAGATTATAGAGAGCGTGAATAAAAAGGCTGATAAACAGAAACACCTACTACATATAGGAGGAATATCATGAAGACACCATTTGTAACGAAAGCACAGATCGAAGAGATCGTAAAGACATACCCGACTCCGTTCCATATCTACGACGAGAAGGGCATCCGTGAAAATGCAAGAAAATTAAAGCAGGCATTTGCATGGAACAAAGGTTATAAAGAATATTTCGCAGTCAAGGCAACTCCGAACCCAACCATCCTGAAGATTCTGAAGGAAGAGGGCTGCGGTACCGACTGTTCTTCATATACGGAGCTTCTGATGTCAGAGAAAATGGGCATCACAGGTTCTGACATCATGTTCTCATCGAACGACACACCTGCCGAGGAATTTGTCCTCGCGAAGAAGCTCGGTGCGAACATCAACTTAGATGATTACACACATGTACAGTTCCTGAAGGATACATGTGGTGTTCCGGAGACAGTATTCTGCCGTTACAATCCGGGCGGAACCTTCTCTATCTCCACAACCATCATGGACAACCCCGGCGATGCCAAATACGGCATGACGAAGGAGCAGTTGTTCAAAGCTTATACAGAGCTGCGTGACGCAGGTGCAAAGAAGTTCGGCCTGCATTCCTTCCTTGCAAGTAACACGGTCACAAATGACTACTACCCGACCCTTGCAAAGATCCTGTTCGAGGTAGCTGTTGAGCTGAAGGAAAAGACCGGCATCGAGCTTTCCTACATCAACCTGTCCGGCGGTGTTGGTATCCCTTATACACCGGATAAGGAAGGCAATGATATCCTGAAGATTGGCGAAGGTGTACACAAGGTATTCGATGAGGTGCTTGTCCCTGCCGGACTTGGCGATATCAGCCTGTTCACAGAGCTTGGCCGTTTCATGCTTGCCCCTTATGGACACCTTGTTACAAAGGCAATCCACGAGAAGCATATCTACAAGGAGTACATCGGCGTGGATGCCTGTGCGGTAAACCTGATGCGTCCGGCTATGTATGGTGCTTACCATCACATCACGGTCCTTGGCAAGGAAAATGCACCTTGCGACCACACCTATGATGTGACCGGTTCCCTGTGCGAGAACAACGATAAGTTCGCGATCGACCGCAAGCTTCCGAAGATCGACATGGGCGATTATCTTGTAATCCATGACACAGGTGCTCACGGCTTCGCAATGGGTTACAACTACAACGGCAAACTCAAATCCGCAGAGCTTCTGCTGTGTGAGGACGGCAACGTAAAGCAGATCCGCCGTGCCGAGACACCGGAAGATTACTTCGCTACGCTGGATGGTTTCTGGGATGTAGAGGTGTAAGAACATATAAATAAGAACGTGTAAGACGGAAACACCCCACCGGTCATAAATCGCACCGGTGGGGTATTTTATATTAAAAAGGAAAGGGTTTTTAATTGTGATTACTTTACATTTTCTATTCCGTCCCCCTGATAGGCGACACGGAATCTGCCATAAGACACATACGTCTTAGCCTTGTGTTCCGGATCCAGAGGATCTGTCACGGATATGTAGGTTGCTGTCCCATCTAATATACTATCAAATGCATGGATCGCATCTTCTATAATATCCGGATAGAGGGAATTGCCGAATCCTCTGAAATCATGATGGGAATTATACATCAAATCATATTTGTCCTTCATGGAAAGCAGACGTTCAAGTCCTGCCTTCGCTTCCCGGATCCGTTCTTTTTCCCGCCCCGGCTCCGGAACCGCCAGATAATAGTTGCAGTTGCAGGCATCACCAAGCAAAAGCGTCTTCGTCTTGTCATCCAGAAATACCATCTCGCCAAATGTATGTCCCGGACAGTGATATGCTGTCACCGTCCTGTCTCCAAGCTCAAACACCTGTCCATCCGTAAGCGGAAGCTTCTCCGGCGTCTTCGGCCATGGCCGCACATCCTCATCCAGATTATAGTCGTAATGTTTATCCGCCCGGCCGGCAATGATCTTCGCATAGCTCTTACGGAAATCCACAGTCGGAAGTGTATTCCCGCTATCCCAGTCCATATCCGCCGGGTGAATATAGATCGAGTCGAAGAATCCGGCTCCACCAATATGGTCGCCATGGTTATGGGTCGCCACAACATCATACGGTTTATCTGTGATTTTGTTCTCTATAACCCATCTGAGATCCCCGATTCCGGTTCCACAGTCTATCACCAATGCCCGTTTGCTTCCGACAATCACAAACACGCTCACACAGTCAAATTCATCAATCTCGTAAATTCCATCTGCAAACTCATAATACGGTAATTTTCTCGTCACCATGTCTCACGCCTTCTTTCTCTTCTGTCCGCCCTGGTAGCAGTCGATTGCAACTGCGAGAAGCAGGATCAGTCCTTTAATAACACTCTGGAAGTTGGAATTAACGCCCATCAGCACAAGTCCGTTATCGAGGATACCAAGGATGATAACACCGACAACCGTACCGCTGATTTTTCCTTCACCTCCGGCGATGCTGACACCACCTAAGCAGGCTGCCGTCATACAGTCAAATGCATAGGAGCTTCCTGCGCCCGGCTGCGATGCGTTTGTTCTGGCAACCATGATGATTGCTGCAATGCTCGCTGCAAATCCTGCAAAAGAATACACGAGTACCGTCAGTTTATTGACATTGATACCTGCAAGTCTGGCTGCTTCTTTGTTTCCGCCAAGTGCATAAATATTTCTGCCAAGGTATGTCTTGTTCATGACAATCCAGCCAAATACGATGAAGATCACAAACAGAATAACCGGAATCGGAACCGGTCCGACATATCCCTGTCCGACTGTCAAAAATGCTTTCGGCATACCGGTGATCGGATAGCCACCTGTGATCAGATATGCCACGCCCTGCAGCACAAGCATCATGGCAAGCGTTACAATGATTGGCGCGATATGCAGCTTGATGGCAACAACGCCGTTGATGGCACCAAATGCAACGCCAAGTGCAATGCCGATAATCACGGCAACCGGAATCGGCAGCCCGACATTTACCATACAATAGCCCATAACCATGCCGACGACCGCCATGATTCCTCCGACCGACAAATCCATACCTCCACCGATCATAACCATCGTAACGCCGATTACAACGATACCGAAAATAGATACCTGACGTAAAATATTGATCAGGTTTGCTACAGATAAAAAGTTCGGTGCAATAATCGAGAAGATAATAACGACTGCCACCAAAAATACATATATACCAAATTTCTTATAAAAAGTTATAAATTTATTACTTGTTTTTTCCATGTTCCTCGCCTCCTGATGCTAAATCCAGAATATAGTTCTGGTCGAATTCTGATTTCGCAAGCTCTCCGGTCTTCCTGCCCTCGTAGATGGTGATAATCCGGTCAGACATACCCAAAAGCTCCGGCATATCCGAGCTTACCATAATGATTGCCTTCCCTTCACCGGCTAGCTGATTCATCAGTTTGTAGATCTCCTGCTTGGCACCGACATCGATTCCCCGCGTCGGTTCATCAAAGATGATGATTTCACTGTTTGCCGCAAGTGTCTTTGCGATTACAACCTTCTGCTGATTACCGCCCGAGAGATTCTCCACCCTTTGCTCCAGAGATGGCGTCTTGATCTGGAATTTCTCCTCGTAATCCTCGGCAATCTGGTTTTCCAGCTTCTCATCAACGAATGGTCCTTTGGAGATGCCACGCAGGTTATTTACAACGACATTCCATTTGATGCTCATCCGGAGAAATGCGCCATGCGCCTTCCGGTCCTCCGGGATATATCCGATTCCGTGCCGGATTGCCTGTTGACATGTACGGATATTCGTTTCCTTGCCATTTACAAAAATCTTTCCGCTTTCAATCGGATCAGCACCATAGATTACCCGCATCAGCTCGGTACGGCCGGCGCCGACCAGTCCGGCAAATCCAAGGATTTCTCCCCGGTGCAGGGTAAACGAGATATCATGGTCTCCATTTCCTGTCAGATGCTCTACCCGCAATGCTTCCTCGCCGATCTGACTGGTACGAGACGGATACGATTCTTTGAGTTCACGGCCTGCCATCATCGTGATCAGCTTCTGCCTGTCGATGTCTTTTATATTTTCTGTACCGACATAGCAGCCATCCCGCATAACCGTTACGCGGTCCGCAAGCTCGAACAACTCTTCCAACCGGTGGGAGATGAAGATGATCGTCACACCTTTTGCTTTTAATTCCCGCACAATACGAAACAGCGTCTCTACTTCGCTGACCGTCAGTGGTGCGGTCGGCTCATCCATAATCAGGATCTTTACATTCCGGCTGACTGCCTTCGCAATTTCGACGAGCTGCTGATGCGCCGGTGACATCGTCTTTACCGGTCTGGATACATCGATATCTACCTGAAGGTCATCAAATATTTTCTTGGCACGCGCTTCGCGATCTTTGATGTCGCAGAACGCACCGGGCTTCGTCTTGTCTCCGAGAAATACATTTTCCGCTGCGCTTATGCCAGGCACCAGCGTAAATTCCTGATAGATGACCTCGATTCCCAGATCTTTTGCAAGCTTCGGTGTCATCTGGTTGTATTTTTTGCCTTCCAGCTCAATCGTTCCGGAATCCGGAACGATCGCTCCCGACAATACCTTGATCAGGGTTGATTTTCCTGCTCCGTTTTCACCGATCAGAGCATGGATCTCGCCTTCTTCTACATCGAACGATACATCATTGATTGCGATAACGCCGGGATATGTTTTTATGATATTTTTTACACTCAGTATGTTTTTCACAGAGTTCATCCCCTTTCTAAGAATGCCTCCGATGATTCACCAGAGGCATTCTTTTTGCAATCTTTATTTGTCTGCTTTATAGTAATCTGCGATATTTGCCTTTGTTACTGCGTGGATCGGAGTTTCGACTGCCTCATCAACGGTCTTGCCGTCAACCATCTGCTGAATATATTCCGCCATAACACTTCCGACTGGCTCGAAGTACATCGTACCGCGCATGCATGTTCCGTCATTGATACCCTTCAAAGCCTGATTTGTACCATCACAGGCGAATACGCCAAAGTTTTCGTTGTCCTTGCCTGCTGCCTTCACTGCCTCAACAGATTCTACCGCTGCCGCATCACCATAGCACACGATTCCATTCAGGTCCGAATATTTCTGAAGCATCGTCTCTGTCGTGGTTGTTCCGGATCCTACAACATCCTTACCGATATCAACGACTTCCAGAATGTTGACATTCGGAGCTTTCTCCTTGATTGCATCCTGGATACCCTGTCCACGATCCTGCATGTCCTGATTCTGATAGGTTGTATATACTACGATGTTTCCTTTGCCGCCGAGCTGACTGTTCAGCCAGTCTGCTGCCATATCACCGATCTGTGTTCCGATAGAATACTGGTCAGTTATGAGTACGAGATCATGTACCGCTGTCTCAACACCACATTCGATAATCTTGACACCCTTTTCCTGTGCTGCCTTCAGCGCATCGTCACAGGATGTATCGGATACCATTGCTACGATGTAATTACAATTTCCGGTTACCATGTTCTCGATTGCAGATACGGCTGCTGCCGAATCGTTATCGAAGCTTGCAGATACATAATCCCATCCACGGTTGTCACATTCCTCGTGAAGCTTCTCATCGATTCCAATCATAAACTCCGTCTGGAGTGTCGGCGCCAGGAATCCTACCTTTACACCACTTCCGGATGTGCCGCCCTTTCCTGCGGAACATCCTGTCATCATTGCTACTGTCATAACTACTGCCAACAAAATACCAAACAATTTCTTTCGTTTTTTCATAGTCATTTCCTCCTCATTTTCTTTGTTTTTTCTTCCGTCAGATACAGGGAAATGGCAGAAGCACGTCCGGCTTCCGGTGGGATCATTTCGATGTATCTATCTGATGGTTTTATTATATGGAGGATCTGCCCTTCCCACAATCGGACAAGTTTCGGATTTAGGGAGAGGATTTTCAGTTCTTTCTCTCCCTTGCGAAAATAACCACCGCAATTACAAGAATTGCGATTTCCCAGATATAAGAAAAATAGCTGTAAAGAGAAAGCCCCGCAGACAGATTCAGAAGAAGCACCATGGACAGACTGCCCAAAACAGTGCCGCGCAGGTTCCCTTTTCCTTTTAGAAAGTTTATTCCGCCAAGACACGCTGCCGCAATTACCGGATACAGATATCTCCTGCCAATACCGGCACTGCCGCCATTGGTGATGAACAAAAAGATCAATGCCACCTGGGCAAATACAATACCACTGATTCCACAGATAATCATGCGGCAGATATCAAAACGGATTCCGCTGTTTTTGACCGAGGTTTCATTTTCTCCCAGCATCCGTACGTATTTCCCATAATATGTATGTGTAAGCAGTAACTGCAGGAACACATAAATTACAACTGCAATACCGGAAAAAATCATCCAGAACATGTAGGAACCATAGTAATTCTTCGGGATCGGCGCCTGAATCGCATCCCCGAACACGGCAGCTATCCCCTGATAGATCTGCTGCAAAATAAAAGTCAGCAAAATAGGGTTTACACGGATTTTGCCAATCAGAAGCCCCTTTGCCATCCCGAACAGCATCTGTGCCAGTATCATAACCGTTACGCTCACCCAGACCGGAAACCCTGCCCGCAGGCATAGTCCGCCCAGGCATGTCGTCATTGCGATTTCCGCCATAAATGCGAAATCTAAAACACCACTCAGCATCTCGAGCGAGAGTCCCATCGTCAACAGTACGATAATCACAAACTGATGCAGTACATAGTCTGCAGAAAGTCTGGGGAACAATACGATAGCAAGAACCAGGATCAAAACGATATTTCCGATTTCCATATGATATTTATCATAGAATGACCGCACAGTCTTCAAGCTATCACCTCCAGCCGGTCCGCAACATCCACACAGACTTTACTCTCGTTTTCGAGCAGAAGGACGCTGCTTCCTCTTCCCACGATCTCCCGCAATTCCCGTTTCAGCCATGCGACTTCCCGGACGTTTAGATTTTGCAGCATGTTTTTCAGGATCAGCACACGCGGATGAAACAGCTTATAACGATAGATTCCTATTTTCCAGGCTTCTGTCTCAGGGTTCAGCAGCTCGATGTCCCGCCTGTCCAATCCCAGGAAATTATCTTCCAATATATACTTTTGCTGCTTCTGATAAAACCCGAATGCTGAACATATGCGCGGATATGTCGGGAGAAGAATGTTTTCCTCGTTGGTCAGATTCTCGCAGATTTCCGTATGGTTTCCATACTCCATAAGCGCAATCCGGTGCTTCATAAGCTCCTGTATGTTTTTGTAGGCGATGATCTCGCCATCTAACTCAAACCGCGACTGCATGGCATTGGAACGAAGGATGTCCGACCAGACACCATCCACCTGTCCGGGGGTACCGAGTGCCGCAAGGATTTCCCCTGCCCGCATCGAAATCTGCGGCTGCCAGCTGCCATCCCGGAACGTCTCCCACACGAAAAAATCCACCGGCTTTCGCTGTGGTTTCCCGCTGGCATCGCGTACTTCCGGTATGGTAGTATCTGCCGCCTCCAGACCGCGTTTTAATATCTCGTCAATCATCCATGTATCTTCGCTTTGACAGATCTTTTTGTAGATGGTATGATGCCGGAACAAAATCACTTCATCAAAGAAAGGGTCCGTGAAATCTGCCCGGTTATCGATTGATATAACCGTAATACCGTCCTGCTTCAACCGGTTCACAAACTGTCTCAGCTTCCGGCGTTCTTCTCCCGGAAAACACGACACAATCTCCCGCAAAACAAGAATACGCGCCCCCTGTGTGATGGCGCGTACCATCCCGATCAGAATACGGTCTCCGTTCTTCAGATGGCTGCTATGTTCATCTGCCGCATAAGGCAGATCGTATTTTTCAAGCAGTGCACGTCCCTGTATATGCAATGCCTTTTCATTCAACCGGATTTTACGCAGGCTGTTTCTTCGTAACAAAAAAAGATTCTCGCTGACATCGAGCGAATCCATGTACACCGTGTCTTTGGAGATCACAAAAATGCCGGCATCCTCAAAATCCCGTTTTCCTTCCGGCTTCCATGGTTGTCCATCCAAGTAAATCCGGCCTCTTGCGAGCGTTCCTTTCCCCTCGAAAAAGTCCGCCAGTATCTCCTTGCTGTTTTCCACGCCTGCAACTCCCATGCTGTACCCCCGGCAGATAATCAGGTTCAAATCTTCAATCTCATGCCTGCCCGGTCTGCTGATATTCACATGTTCCATCCGAATAATCTCATGTCTCATAATCCATGCCTGCTTTTTCTTTCCTGTTTTTCTAAATCACAGATCGTTTCTGTCTACTTTCTTAGGAAGCCAGATTTCTACATCTGTTCCGATTCCGGTCGTGCTGTAGAGGCGGAGACCATAGCGGTTTCCAAATGCGAGCTGGATCCGCTGGTTTACATTGCTCAATGCAATTCCGTTTCCACGCTTCCCGTTCCTGTCTGTTCCATGTGCATCCATCCCCGCTGTCTCTCCGTGCGTGCTTCCATCGTCGCCGCTCTCCCGGCGTTCCTCCGTCTGTTCCAGTGCCTGTCTCATGGAAACAAGGGTATCCCAGTCAATTCCTGTTCCGTTATCCGATATGACAACAACCAGTTCCTGATCTGTCGTATAAATCCGTATTGTCACCTTTCCGTTTTCCGCCTTCGTCTCTAAGCCATGGAAGATTGCATTTTCCACAATCGGCTGCAGCGAAAGCTTGGGAATCAGATAATTCCCGACTTCTTCCCGGTCATCCTCCACATTGATTTCAAGGGCGAATTTATTTTCAAACCGGTAGCTCTGGATCAGGAAATAATTCTCAATATTCCGAAGCTCATCGCGGATTGTCACAATGTTTTCTTTGTTGCTGATGCTATACCGGAAAAAAGCCGCCAGTGCCTTCGCCATACGGGCAATGCTGTCACATTCATATAAAAGCGCCTCACTTCGTATACATTCCAGCGTGTTGTACAAAAAATGCGGATTGATCTGACTTTGCAAGGCGGCAATTTTCGCCTGCTTATTCTGCACCTTGACGGAATATTCCTCCCGCAGCTTCTGCTGCACACGCTGTTTCTCCCGATAGTCATCCTCCAGTTTTTTTATTTTCTTTGTTTGTATCCGATGCATCAAAAGGATTGTCCCTGCCCAGACAATCACCGCACCCACACATATCCAGATTATTTTTCCCATGTTGTGCCCTCGCGTTTCACTGCGTCTGTCAATAGTACAGCTTCCGGTATTCTGCCGGCTTCACACCGACAACCTTCATAAACTGCTGACTGAAATATTTGGCATCCTTATACCCGACACTTTCGCCGATTTCATACACCGGAATCTTCGTGTCCCGGAGCATCTGCTTTGCTTTCTCCATCCGGATTCCAAGCAGGTAGTTCGAGAAGTTCTCACCGGTTTCTTTCTTAAACAATTCTGAGAAATAATTCGTATTGAAGCCGATGGTTGCGGCTACATCCTCCAGCGTGATCTTCTCTGTAAAATGCTCTTTCATATAGGCGATTGCCTCCAATACCGGCTTGCGTTCGCGGTTTTCCCGTTCACTACGGCTCTCTTTGATCAATTGCTGCACCTGACGGATCACATAGTCTCTCAAATCCGCAACTGTCGACAGATTCTCCAACACCTCCTGCTGCACATCCACATCAAATGTATCTGCTATTTCCAGAATGTCATAAGTACTGCGGAGCAGCCACAATCCCATTGCATAAAATTCGCTTGCAAAAAGTGCCTTATCGCTTGCCAGCCGGAAGCATTTGTGAATCTGGTACTGACAGGCATCCGGTTGCATTGTCTCAACCGCTTTTGCGAATTCCTCATATTCATTCTGAAAGTCCTTTGGCGAAAATAGAGTATGCGGCTCCTGGCAATATTCGATCCGTCTGCCGTTTCCCTTGAAGAGCCGGCTGGCAGCCGCCTCTTTGCTCATCTCAATCGCAGTACTGATCTGCTCGAAGCTCTCGACTTCACTACTCACCCCGACAGTAATCCTGTAATGCTGAAAGTTCTCCAGATAATCGCTCAGCTCATTGAAAAAATCCGTAATCCGGTTGTCGATATTCTCCTGCTCCGTCTGGAAATAATTTAACAGCACCTGCACGGAATGATTCGACTGCACGGCCGCAATCAGATCGATGGTGCATGCCGAAAACGCATCCTCTGCCTTCTGCATGATCTTGCGGAGAACAAACTGCATCTGCTGTGTATTCTCTGCGACATCAATATCCCGGTCAAGCTTGAAGGTTAATCCTCGGAAGCACTTGTTCTCAAGCTGAAGTCCAAACTCCGTATTCGCGGCATCAATATTTTCCTGCTTCTGGCTTAGTATCTGTCTGAGGAATTCTTTGTGGCGCAGATATTTACTATCCTCCAGTTTTTTCTCTATCTGATCTACCTGTTGCTGCTTATCCTCACGTTGTTCTTCTTCCGCGACAATCTTCTGCAGCTGCCTGTTCAGCTCATCCTCATCGATTGGCTTGAGCAGATAATCTTCCACGCCATATTTCAACGCTTTTTGCGCATAGTCAAAGTATTTATATCCACTGACAACTATAAAATGGCATTTCACGCCCTGCTCGGATGCCTTCTGGATCATTTCCAGTCCTGTCAACACCGGCATCCGGATATCCGTGATCACGATATCTGGCGATTCGGACAGGATCTTCTCATACGCTGTCTGCCCATCTGTCACAAGTCCAATACAGGTCAGTCCCAGCCGATCCCACTGTATCAATCGTTTCACAAGCTGTCCCACTTTTACCTCATCATCTGCAATTAATACCTTTCGCATTCTGTTCATGTTACTCACCTCTGTATGTACTATCTTGTACCAACTGCTTGTTATTCAAAAAGAGCCTGGTAGTTTTCCCCCCAGACTCTGTGTATTTCTTTACTGTACACTAAACGTATACATCGTGTTACTCTGTAAACTCAGTGAATTCTCAAATGCTTTCCGTGTCACCTTCACTTCTGCACCAAGCACCGGATCGTAATACCGAATATGTGTCGAATTGTAGCTAATGACAAGCACATACCGCCCATCATCGATGCAGGCTGCAAACGGAATATCCCGATCCAGGAAATACAGCGCCGTCGACAAACTGATACCGGAGATATTGATACCGACACCATTCGTGTAATCCTCAAATACCTTCTCAAAAG
>OKRY01000210.1_pt1 | contig 42317 bp, 26 predicted proteins | sample 1601121 | NCBI WGS metagenome assembly OKRY01 (sample SAMEA3541546, study PRJEB24748) | human gut metagenome | biome: human gut; feature: human-associated habitat; material: faeces | place: China | collected 2012
GAATTGCTAAAGCAATTCTTGTTGGTGTACCGCTACTGTACGAGCAGTTTCCTATATAGTAAAAAAGTGCAAAGCCGGCGCTTTGCACTCCAAGAATTGCTATCGCTATTCCCGATATTATTTTATTTTCTGATCTTATCCCTGATACACGATCGCATCTTTTACCTGCTTTGCTGTCTCGTCATCTTTCAATGCAGCGATGATCGCACCGGCAAATTCAATACAGGTTCCCATGCCGCGGCTGGTGATCACATTGCCATCGACAACATAAGGCTGCTGTAAATATTCTGCACAGTCTAACTTTCCTTCAAATGACGGATAGCTGGTTGCTTTCTTATCCTTTAAGATACCGAGTTCACTAAGTACAGTTGGTGCTGCACAAACAGCAGCCACAAGCTTACCCTCTTTTGCAAATGTTTTTAATGCTTCGCAAAGCGGTGTATATGCTTTGAGATTTGGTGTTCCCGGAATACCGCCCGGAAGGATCAATGCCTGTGCCTGATCCAGATCGGCATCTTCAAACAACACATCTGCTTTGATCGTAATATTGTGCGAACCGGTTACTTCCGGATCTTTTGTAACAGAAACCATGTCAATGTCAATCCCGGCACGACGAAGCATGTCTACTACGGTCAACATTTCTACTTCTTCATATCCAGTGGCTAAAAAAATAAGAGCTTTTGCCATAATCTTCCTCTTTTCCGGTATCAAAACAGAGCAAGTGATCTGTTTTGATACCTGTTTTATTCTTGACTTTCTGCTGATACCATGGATCACTCCATAGTTATCTTCTTTTAACACTTGCATCATATTGATTTTATTTTTGCACATTTTAAAAGAAAAAACAACCACAAAGACAGCACCGGTACAGTGTAAACGTACTGCCTTTGTAAGAATTGCTAAAGCTGATTCCTGTCGACATTCCACTCCTCTAAAAGCATAATTCCATTCCTATAAAAGCATGATTTCACTCCTATAAAAGCATGATTCCATTCCTCAAAAAAGAAAAGACAGCGCCCATGCACTGCCCTTTCAAGAAGATCATATAAAATTCTATTTATGCGTTCTGTGCCAATGCCTTTCCTAATTCCACGCATTCGCTCAAACCATCCTCATCCGGTGTCTCATGGCAGATCAAACCTTCACCATTGACTACAGTTGCTCCGGCACTTGTCATACGATCCGTCCAGTCACGCATCCATTCGCCATCGCCCCATCCATAAGAACCGAATAATGCGATCGTTTTACCTGCCGCAAAGCTCTCGACTTCTGCTACAAACGGTTCCATTTCTGACTCTTCCAACACTTCCGCTCCCATTGCCGGGCAGCCAAGTGCAAATGCTTTCTCTTCCTTCAATGCATCCAGAGAAGCACTGCTTACCTCTATTACTTCTGCCTCTTTTCCGGCTTCTGTGATTCCCTGACCAACGGCATCTGCCATTGCTGCTGTATTTCCTGACTGTGACCAAAAAACAACACTGATCTTCATAGATAGTTCCTCCTTTAAAATATAATCACCACAGTTAGTTATATCTAACTATGGTGAAGTATACCTAATCATATGTTTTCTGTCAATGCATCATTCTATCTTTTCACTTAGCTGATAAAAATTGTCATTACCTGCTCTTATTATGTACCATTTCCTGTAATTGTATGAGGCTTCCACTCTTTTTTAAGACAGAAAATATTACAAATGATAAAATACTGCCGGCAAACGTAGAGATAAAGAACGGGATCACATAAACAAAAGCTCCTCCTACCGGAATCTGCATAAGCCACTTTGCAACAGGAACAGCCGCAAGGCCGCCTAAAAAGCCTGTGCCAAGCGCTTCGGCAATGCAGGTAAGACTAATCTTTTGGCTAAAATAATAAACAATACCACAGCAAAACGCGCCGATCATGCTTCCCGGAAAAGCAAGAAAACTTCCGAGTCCAAAGAGATTGCGAAGCAGGCTTGCCACAAAAGCGATCGCAATACCCCACCATGGACCAAGCAATACTGCAGAAAATATATTGACCATATGCTGTACCGGAGCACATTTGCTGCCTGCTACCGGAATACTGATCAGACTTCCTATCACAGCGACTGCCGTAAATACACCGGCAAGTGCTAATTTTGTTGTTTTTTTATTCATATCGGGATATCCTCCATTTCTGATATGATGTACTCTCGGAATTTTCCAAGCGAAATATTTCGAGATGGATTTTAAAGTTATTATATCGAAAATCCAACCGAAAGGATTCGTTTTTGGAAGATACCAAAAGTACATATATGGTATCAAGACTTTTCTAAAAAGATATCTCACATATACAATAAAGTCAAATCCCTCCGTTTATATGATACGTTTTTTCTCTCCGATCACATGCAATTCTTTAGGATCATTCACGATTTTTCAAAATCTCTGCCGGTGTAATCTTCCTGATCTTACCCACCAGCACATGATTGATCACAAAATATAACAGTATGATGGCTGCATAAACGCCTGCATATAATTTCCATCCAAATGTCAGGTTGATTCCGGTTGCAACATTGACAACAAGAAACGGATAAATCTGATCCATTGCCACTTTCGCTAATGTCATGCAAAAGATCCCGCCTATTGCTACAATATAAAAGTTTCCATTCAGATAGAGTTTTCGAATTTCTTTTGTCCGGTAACCAAAGATCTGCATTAATGCGATTGGAAAAGAAGAACGGTCGATCATTACCTTTAACATCAGATACATGACAACTACAAAAATGATCGCAGATACACCGCAAAGCATTCCGATCATCGGTCCCATCATATCCGAGAAAACAGCAGATGCCTTTTCAACCTGCTTTTTCGTCGTTATGCTGTCGAGTCGTCCGCCCGGTATGGATAACTTTTTATCCGAGCAGACAATATTGTAATAATCATCTTCTTCACCAAAAAGATCACGCATACTGTCAATATCCATAAAGACATACATTCCGGTAGAATATTGCATAATATCCTGCACATTAAAAGCATAGTCCATATCTTCCTCTTCGTCAGAAAGCACCAGGGAATCCCCGACATGCAGGTTATTTTTCTGCGCAAAGGCAGATGAGATCACAACATTTTTCTTACTTTTTGTCACATTGGCCGGAAAATACGGATCATTTTTTCCTACTCCCAGCATTGTAATGTCCCATTTATAACCAAGAATGACTTTTGTAAATCCTTTTGCAAAATACTCCGTTCCACCTTCCGGCACTTTGCTTGTCGGATATTTATAAGAATACATATATTCATATTTTGTATCCTGTTTCGATTCATCTCTGATGGCATTACACATAACAAGACAGTCCATTGAAAGCATGACGATCAAAAGTGAGATGAACATACCAAACAGTACTGTAAATCCGGTTCGCATCTCTTTTAACATCTGTCTGATCTGAAAACGTGTCACAAAACGCATTCCTTTTAAAGAAACTGCATGGATCTTTGTCTGCTTTTCTTCTTTTCGCATCAGGGATAATACCGTTTGCGATAAATATTTACGTATCACAAGATAATTCACAATAATGGTAGTGATCACCGGCATGAAAAGCACATATATAACAAGATATAACGGGCAGTGTACCGGAAGAATGCATATTGAAAAATAAGCATAACAATCCTGCATCTGCGTCCATGCACCAAGTGGGCACATACCAACCGCAAAGCCTGCCACGGATGCTGCAAATGTCAGGATGGCAGGAAGCATCAGATAATGACGGATCAGATCATTTTTGGTAACACCAAGTGCATACAACGCTCCGATCACACTGCTTTCTCTTTCAATTCCGTGGATCACAAATACCGATATGACGTAGGCAAACAGTATCAAAATGATCACACCCGATACAAGTCCTGCGTACTTATTCAGGATCTGGTCATCTCCTGCCGCACCGATACGCGAATTGTCGCTTTGTGTCACAAATTGCTTCAGATTATTTAACGAAAAATCAAAATAGCGGTCAACGATCGATGTTAAATTATCCTGTAACTTTGCTGTTCCTTTCGCGAGTTTTTCTGAACCGTCTGCCGCTTTGTTTACGGCTTTCGTGTAAGAATCGATCGCATCTTTATATTGTTTGATCCCTTTTAACTGATCGATCACTGCTCCAATCTTCAGATTAACGATTCCATTGTCACTTTTGGCTTTTAACGCTTTCAGCTTCTTCTCAAAATTCTGTTCGGTCAAAGTATCTTCTAATCCATAAGAAGCAAATCCTTCCTGCGCTTCCCGCAAAGAAGAGGATAGCAGAAGCTTTGTCACGGACAAAAGCCGCTTACGGTATTTTGATAGCTTTTCCATGCCGTCACCAAGATCGGCAGCACCGTCAGCCAATTTATTGACACCATCTAACAGTTTATCCTTCTTTGCTCCGGTATCGCTCCAGTATTTCTGAAAATACGGATCGGATATGCTGTCAGCAGAAACTTCATATGTTTTTAACTTTTCTTTCAACGCTTTATTTGTCATCTTTCCATTTAACCGGTAAGCGTATACATATTCTTCCGAGCGAATGCTTTTCTTCATTTTTAACAGCTTTTGATACTCTTCTTTGGTTACAAAAGCAACACCAAACTGCTTACTGTCAACAGAAGAATCCGCAAAAGATTCCTTCGGTGCTTCGTAATCGGGTGCAATACCGATTCCGGTCACCTTAAAACGTTTTCCTGCGAGCGTAAAGGTATCTCCTGTCTTAATCTTATTCGATTCACAAAATCTTTTTTCTAATACCATTTCTCCTGCATGAGAAGCCTTTTTTCCTTGTTCAATATCAACAAGATTCATCTTCTCTCTGTTTTGAAATACGCGGACATGCTTTCCATTCTTATAAGAAAAATCGAGATAAAATATTTTCTCTAATGTGATGCCTTTGTCCTCCAGCTCCTTTTCCTGCTCTTTTGTCAATGGAACAAACACATGAAATTCGCCACTTTCTACTTTTTGCTGCTTCGCAAAACGGTCTGTTCCGACAAGAATGCTTTCTGCTGCCGCAACCAGACTGACAACCAGATACATTCCAAGTACGATCAATAAAAACAACGCAATATAACGAAACAGGTTTTCCCGGAACTCTCTTAAAACTCTTTTCCTTAAAACTTTCTGCATGATCTACCTCCTTCACATTACAGATCTTCTAACTGAGCTGCCGGTATTCTGTTTTCATTCCGGTATTCTTTACTGATCCTGCCATCCTTGATCCGAATAACTTTATGTACCATATCCTTGATCGAATTGTTATGCGTAACCATTAGCATCGTCGTTCCATACTGCCTGTTGATCTTTTCTAACAGGATCAGGATCTCTTTTGATGTCACGGAATCCAATGCACCGGTCGGTTCATCCAGTAAAAGGAGTTTGGGATTCTTGATCAATGCTCTTGCGATCGCACAGCGTTGCTGCTGCCCACCGGAAAGCTGTGACGGGAATTTATCCTGATGCTCCCAAAGACCTAATGTGTGTAAAAGTTCATCCATCTCTAGCGGTTCATTCGTCAGATATTGACACACCTCTATATTTTCACGTACCGTAAGGTTTGGAACAAGATTGTAGAACTGAAAAATAAAACCAAGCGTTTCTCTCCGGTATTCCGATAATTCCTGTGGTTTTAATCCGACAATTTCTTTGCCATCAATACAAATTGATCCGTTGTCTACAATATCTAATGCACCGATGCAATTAAGCAATGTCGATTTACCGGAACCACTCGTTCCCTGAATTACGCACATCTCCCCTTTTTCTACTCCGGTACTGATCCCTTTCAAGACCTGAATATAACTTCCGTCCGCACCATAACTTTTTTTAATATCTTTTACTTCCAGATACATATTTCTTCCCCTTCCTGATCCTTACAGCCGCTATCCGTTTGCATTCATGCAAACCGATCCGCTTTTGATCCTTGCATCATCTTATTGATAAATATTCTCATTAACATAACACTGTTATGTTAATGAGTTTTTAATAGCTATATATCTTTCGATGATCTCTTCCGATATATAGCTGATGATTAACATTTTTGCTTTAAACTTTTTACTTTTAATTTTTACTTTACGAGCCGCTAATGCTCTGTAAAAAGTGCATCCCATCCTCCTCTCAGATACGTTACAATCGGACGGATATACTGTTGCGCTTCTTCCTCAGAGGACACATGCGTCAGCAGATGAATAAACACATCAACCTGCATATGTGCGATCCAGTGGATCAGATACTCGCTGACCGGTTCATAACCTTTGTGCTTTTGTAAAAGTTTCGCATAGTGCGCATAATGCTTTTGCGTGAATTCTACAAATTCATCAATGGTATGTTCAAATCGCGAACCCGTTGATTTATTCACAAGAAGCTGAAACGCATCATAATTTTGATACAGATAATGGATGATCTGCATCGAAGCTTCTGTATCATCCATATGATCTTCTTTTTGCTGTTCCGCTGTTGTGATCTGCTGCATCTCGTCTTCATAGTGCTGCAACATGATCTTTTTTAGAATTTGCAATGGTTCTTCTACCAACTCTGCAAAAAGAGCTTCTTTTCCTTCAAAGAAAAAATACAACGCTCCTGTTGTCACACCGGCATTTTTGCAAATGCTTCGAAGCGATGCCTGTAAATATCCTTTCTCAAGGAACTCTTTTTTTGCACTTTCCAGAAGCCTTCTTTTGGTTTCTTTCTCATCTTTTACTGCTTTCGCCATATCAAGTGCCATCCTTAAATTGTTTTTAACATCAAATAACACTGTTATGCTAGCATAACAGTGTTACGTTGTCAAGAAATTTATTTTTTTATTTCAAATAGAATTCTGCTGTCATTTCAAACATTACGGAAAGCTGCTGTCCTGCCAGCTCTTCGTCCGGTTCGACATCTTCTTTTTGCAATGCATCACAGATACTTTTTGCAATCTCAGGGTAGGTCTGGTAAGCAAGTGGTGCTTTTGCATCGATCGTATCATTGATCACTCCTATTACTTCTAAGATCACCTGTTGTAATTCTTTCGTATCTGTTAATCCATTGACTTGCAAGAACAATCGTGCTAGCACAGCATTTTTTTGCAAACTATCATGACAGCGTAAAAAGATTGTAATAAAAAATTTACATAACAAGAGGGGGATTTTACATACAAGAAAAAAGAAAGCCGCCACTTTACATCACTGTAAAATGACGGCTTATGCACGTTTTTATAATGAATCGTTATTCTTTTACTGCCAATACTGCCGGTGGTTTTGCTAAAATTCCTTTGACCGGAATATAACTGATCAGCAGGTTTAATACATATAACGCTGCGATCAGCGCAACCGAAGTCCACCACGGGAAGATCAGTCCGAGTTCCAAAGACGGAATCGAACCAAAGAACTGTATCACACCACTTACGATCAATACAGTCGGAAGCACCGTATAGGATGTGATCAAAAGCATTTCTAAAAGATAGGCTTTAATAATACTTCCCTGTGCGATTCCGATCAGACGATATACCGTCAATTCTTCCGTACGTGAAGTGACATTGGACTTGATCGTAAAGTAAATGATAAAGAGAGATACCAGAATAGCCGCAACCATGATCAAACGGCTTCCCGATGCACGTTCTTTTTGTTTCTTCTGATAATGTGCAATCTGCTTCTGACTTGGAGAATACGCACTTAATGTAAAGATATCGCTATATTCCTGTGCTGCTTTCTTTAATGCTGCGATCGTCTTTTTCGTATCTTGCGTATAAACGTTATATCCTTTTGATGTAAGGATAAATTGATTGCGAAGCTCCTGACAGTCCTTATCATTTAAAATATATTTTACATGAAAGGTATTTGGAAACGCACCGACGATCGTATATTCATTTCCATTTTCCATAGTAACTTTGTTGACTTTTCTACGCTTGTATCCTTTCATCTCTTCCTTAGACACCATGATCTCATGATCTCCTAATGTCTGGTTGTCATATTGTCCCGGATATTCTTTTTGAAGCTGCTCAAGCGTTGCAATCTTATCACCGTTGATTGAAATGCCCATAGCTGTATATTGATCCATATAAATGCTTGGTTCTCCTTTGTCGGAAATGCCAACGATTTGGAACGTATCTCCGGTGATATCGGATGTCAGATGTTCATTTAAGAACGATTTTACATCCCGATAAATCGCCTGATAAGAATTATCTTTATCAAAAAATGCATCAAAGATCCAGCGGTCTACTACGATTTCATTTCTCTTTTGCGGCATTCTTCCATAGATCAAATCTTTCTTGCTGACTTCGTTTAAAGAAACATACGAAAACTTCTTAAAAACAACACCGGAAGATGCTAACTGCCGGAAACTGTCGCATTGCAAACTTAAAGCCCCGCCATTGGAACGATAGATATCAGAGTTTGCACCGGTAAATGCATTTTTCTTACAAAATGCTTTAAATGCTTTGTCATATTCATTATCATCGACACTTGCCTGCGGTGAAATACCTACCGTGACATAATGCGAATCTTCTGATACAACTTCTCTCTCATTGTAATATACACCGTTTGTAAAGTTTGCAATCGTGATCGTCAGCATGACTGCCGCAACCACAAGAATTCCGACAATAAATGCCTGCTTTTTGCCCATCAGACGAATGTTTTCCAAGGCAAGCTTCCAGATTTCTTTTTTACTAAGCTTTGCCTTCTTATGATCCTTCAGACGAGGAAGAGAAAACTCAAACTCTTCTACATCTTCCATATCAATGTCGGGCTTTGTATCATCAATCATTTCACAACCGGCTTCTGCTCCTTCAAAAAGCACATCATAGTTTTCAAGATTCTGAATGTAAAGCTTTCCATTCTTCCATGCAAGATTCAAACGGATCTTATCCTGTGTCTGTTCCTCTTCGTAAACATGGATCTCATATTTGTCATTCTCGACAACATCCGTACATTCCATATCCTGTAGATAGATATTTCCGTCATCCATTCTCTGATAAGCCGTCTGGTTTTTGTTTTCATAATCCTTTACAATACAACCGTCTGCGATCTCAATGATCCTGTCTGCAAAAAATCTGGCGATCCTCTTTTCATGCGATACCAGTATAACCAGACAATCTTTTGCAATACTACGCAAAATACTCATAGTACGCAGTGTATTTTCTTCATCAAGGTTTCCGGTTGGTTCGTCCGCCAAAATGATCTTTGGCGATTTTACCAATGCTCTTGCGATCGAAACTCTCTGCTGCTGACCACCGGATAACTGTGATACCAGTTTTTTCTTGTACTTTGCGATGTCTAACTTTTGTAAGACATACTCAACCCTCTCATCCTTCTCCTCTTCGGAAATGTCAAATGTATTTAATGCAAGTTTGACATTGTATGCAACGGTATAATCTTGCAACAGATAATAGTTTTGAAAAATATATCCGTATTTATCATTGCGGATCTTTTCTACTGCCTTAGGATCATATTTATTTAATGTGATCCCCTCAATCTCCATTGAACCGCCCTGAAAGGTATCCAGACCACCGATCGCATTTAACAGCGTTGTCTTACCGGAACCGCTTTCTCCCAAGATACATACCAGTCCCTTATCTTCGAAAGTTACGCTGACACCCTTTAAAGCATGAAGTTCATTATTCTTTCCTTTATTAAAATATTTCTCTAACTGATTTACTTTGATCATGATGCCATCCTCCCTTTCAGAAGCTTATTAAAGGAACGTACTGTTGCATATTCCAAAAGCAGATTATAGACAAAGAAGCAAAGGTAAGTGGCAACACCATAATAGATCATCATTTCCCTGATCACCGGAATGCCCGCCGCATATAACCCAAGCATAACTACTACGGCTGCCAGGATAGCTTCGATACAATAACGTGTCATTTCAAAAAGGCTGATCTTATTAATCATATGGATCTGCATACCCATGGATTTCATCACAAAAAAATCTTTGATCTTGATCTTCATTAAAGAACGCAGGATCAGGATTTCTACGATGATCAGAACAAGAAGGATTCCGACGGAGATTCCGATAAATACCAGACGATCCATCACTTTATTTTCATTATAATTTACAGAACTGATACGATAGGTGCTGACTGCTGTATAACCTGCCTTTTCGATATCACGGATCACCTGATCTGTCTTTGTATAATTTTTGATATATACAGAGCACTGCGTACTTTTTCTTGTGAAGATCTTGTTGAAAAATTCCTCACTGACTTCCAAGATCGCACCACTCTGGTCATTTAGCTTATCGGTTACGTGCAGCTTTTGTCTGACATCATCCAGTTTTAAGGTTTCTTTCGAAAGACCTTTCCGGTTTGTATTAAATTGAACCGTAAGTGCATCATCCCCCGGAATAATGTCTTCTACAGGGCTCGAATAGGTATCATATCCGACAGGCTGTAATAAATGGTTTCTTGAGACTCTGGCTTCGCTTCCTTTGAGCTTATCATTGATCACAAGATAGAATTGGTTGCTTCCAAGGTAATCCTGTGTTTTCAGATCAAACGAATAAAAAAGCGTACATTGGTCACCATCCGCAGCAGCCGAAAGCATATGACACAGATCATTGTCAAAATAAATCTGGGATGTCTTTTCTTTTAATACACCTACGACATTGAACTTATTATGATAATATGTTTCTGAACCCATGATATTAGATGAAGTAAAATAAATTTCAACGGTACTGTTTAGCTTCTTCTTCCCATCTTCATATAAAACGATCTCATTACGGCTCTTTGGCAGGCGGCCTTTCTTTAGATCTGCTTTTGTAATGCAGGTAGCCGAATGCATGAATTTATTCCGATGAAGGAATTTTACATTTTTATCATCATGATACTGACTGCGTACTCCTGTAGACACTTCCTCATATCCATTGCTTATTACATCGGATGTATTTTGCGAACCGGTTGTACCATATGTATAAGTATAATCTTTTCCTTTATCCACATAATAGTTAATATCATTTGCATAATCATATTGGTCTGCTGTCACTACGTTTCTGATCTGCTTTAGCTTTGCAACATCCTTTGTTGTCATAGCACTTCCGTCTTTTTTACGAACAGAAAGTCTGCTGTCGTTTTTCTGATAAAAGATATCTCTGTCATAATTTTTTGTCTTCGTATCATCTGCATTCGCAAAAAGCTCACCGATAAAAACAAAAGAAATTACTGCCGTCAGAAACAAAAAAGTTCGAAACAGCCATGCTCTTGACTGCTGCGTCTTCGTATTCATACGTGCAAAGATCCTTGCAATGCGGTATTGTTTCTTTTTCCATTCTTTTGTCGTTGTATCTGCTGTGAAATTTTCTTTATTTGCAGCAGCCATCACTTCCTGCTCTGTTTTGCTGTCTATAACAGATTCATCCTGTTCATTGACCGGTACATCGACTACAACTTCTCCATCATGCAGACGAATCTTTCTTGTAACATAAGGTTCTGCCTGATCATAGTTATGTGTAACCATCAAAACAAGCTTATCTTTTGACAGTTCCTTTAAGAGCTGTATAATCTGGTCTCCGGTCTCACGGTCCAGATTGCCGGTCGGCTCATCTGCCACAATAATGGATGTATTCTTAGCAAGCGCTCTCGCAATTGACAGTCTCTGCTTTTGTCCACTTGATAATTCCGATGCACGCTGCTTTTCCAATCCTTTTAATCCTACTTTTTCAAGATATGTCACGGCCTGTCTTGTAGCTTCCTCTTCCTGATATCCCATGATCAAAAGGGCACTTTTTATATTCTCTACTGTAGTATAATGTCCGATCAGACTGTAATTTTGAAAAACAAATCCGATCTCATTTCTTCGGAAATTCTCCCAATCCGCTACATCATATTGAAAGGTCGGTTCCCCGCAAAAAAACATTTCACCATCATCAAATGCATCCATTCCACTGATCACATTAAGCAACGTTGATTTGCCGCTGCCGCTCTCACCGGTGATCGCCACGAATTCACCAATCTTAAATTCCAGATTTATCTTACGCAATGCCTGCGTTACGGACGTATCTGTATAATAATACTTACTGATATTCTGCAATACGATCATATCTTCATACCTCCTGCCTTTTCAAACATACGCAAAGTGCTTCATAACGCTCTTCTTGGGACTATAGCGTGATCTATTTCAGGTGTGTGCATTCACGTTTCTATTTCTTTTGACTTATGGGGGCACTGTTTCATCCGCTAAGGATATCTAAATTTTTTTGCTTTTTTGCTCTGATTATGGGCGCTCTCATCTGATATAGGGGCAAGACCAGTTCTGATGTACATTGCTGCCGGGGAATCTCTAAGCCCGTCGCCACTTGCGCTTCAAAAAGTGTTTTTGCTTTTTGAAGTGCTATGTGTGCGCTACGTGGCTTTGCGAAGCGGGAGCGTGTCCCAAACAACAATGCTACTCAGGCTGAGTCGCCCCTATAGTTATGACCCGCGCCCAATCAGCAAAAAAGCATAAAAAATCAGATATCCTAACCGGATGGCGTGTCACCCCAAAGTCAAAAAGAAATAGAAACGTGAAATATACATTCCATAGATCACGCATTACAGTCCCAAAAAGATCGTTATGAACTACAAGGAGTATGTAGAAAAGGCACTTTTTGTATATTTGATATATTTGTTCCACACTATTATTTTAGCATGGGGAGGAGGGGATTGCTTACCTGTAAATTCGGACATTGTTTGTGTGCGATTATGTGAATAGCTGTAAATGTTCGTGCATTTTAGTTCAAATTACTATGGTAGAAAAGTTTATTTGGTGGTCGGTGACGGTGATGCAGAGGCATCGGTGTCAGCTTCCCTGGAATAAGTAAAGTTCGTTGTCAGCTTCTTTTTGATATCGTATTGGTAGCTTCCTTTTACGGTAATTCCGTTATCTGCCTGTCCCGCAAAGCCGATCGTCAGGATATCGTCTTTTAATTCCTTTAAATTATAGACAACGACTGCTCCGTCTTCAAATGTAATATCATCTTCTTTGTATTGCTTAAAGACCTTTGCAAGCTGCGTTGTTCCATCCTCCTGCTGATAATACTGCGTTCGTGTCTTTGTATCATAAACAGTAAAAGTCTGTGCTTTTGTACCGTTATAGATCAGCATTGCATAGCGGTTGTTCAAAACATTTTCCTGTGTGATCCACTTTAAGTCGCAATAATATCCATGAATATTATCCCATTTCTTTTGATTTTTTTTCGGGGAAAGGATAAGCGACCGAATGTCTTCATTGCCATCGCTATCTTTTTTCGTTGTGACAAGCACTGCCGTACTTCCACTATTGTTTTTCAGCGTATGTTCCTGTGTTTCTTCTTTTGCTTCTGCTGTGCTGTCTGTCTTATATTGTTCAAGATCTTTCTTTGACAGATCTTTTTGTTCGTATTTTCCTTTTTCCTGATTCCAGACATAATATTGCGTCTCTTTGGCAAACGGAACGGAAAATACAGTCGTAATATCTTCGATCGTATCAAGTTCTACAGAAGAAGAAAGTTCCTTTTTCCCATTTTTTGAAACTGCCGCACAGATGTCACTGCCGATCACTTGCATATTTTCTTTTTCAAGATTGATCACGCTGTAAGAATATACAGTATAATCTTTGACTTTTTGTGAGCTGTCTGTCTGCTCTGTCATCCTGTCAAATTCTTTTTGAGACAATGATAACTTCTTTCCTAAAACTGCTTCCTGCGTACCATCACCATTGTAATCTCCGACAAACAGGTTCATATCTTTCGGGAATGCATAACTGCCACCGGTGCCAAAAATGTCCTTCATTGAAAGAGATGCAATCCGGTTGTCAAAATCATCATACATTCTTAAAGCAAATGTTCCGGTATAAGAATCCTTGTCTGTCTTATCTTTTTCAAGCAATTCTAACTTTAAGATCCGGTCCAGCCCATCCGGGGATGAAATATCTGTCTTAGCGATCACGATTCCTTTTGTATTTGAAAAAAGGGATCCTTTTGATGAATCAACAGGATTTTGCCAGGTTCCCCCACTCCATGCTATCTTCATTGGTGCAAGCAGGAAAAACAGAATCAATGTAACAGACCATATCAGAAAATTTAACAGCTTTTCTCCGGTCTTATCCCACTTCAGGTACATCATTCTCTGAGCACGCTTTTCTACATTTCCCTCACGGATCGTAAAAAGCGACAAATGTAATTTTTTTGATTCTTTTTGAATATTCAAAAGTCCCTGTGCATATTCGCGGCATTCGGCTGACGGCTTCTTATGCACTGCCTTTTCATCCGCAAGATATTCTTCATCATGATTCCAAAGAATATAGTAAAGCCACATGACCGGATTAAACCAATGGATCGCTGTGATACCGACAACCACGATCCTTTTTGCATTTTCAAAAGAATGTGCCTGTATATGTTGCAAATAATAACGCATATCCCGTGCATGCATTCCTGCCGGAACGACATGTATCTTATGAAAAAAGCCAAAGCGGACCGGGACAGATGTTGTACCGGATTCTAAAATATCTTCTCCGATCTCTTTTCCCTGCATCAAAGTCTGCTTCACTCTTCTTTGTACAAAAAATGCACTAAACAGCACCAAAAATACCCCTGCTGCCCATGTCACCGCACAGACAGTAAATGTTTTTGTCATATGAACCGGATGCAAAAAAACGGCACTCCAGCTATTCATAATACCGTTTTGCTCTTCTATTGTCAGTCCAAGCGTTGATAAAAAGAGATGGTATTGCCTGTTCCAACTGTCAAAAAAACAGATTGGGCTTGATAATGCAACCGGGCAGAGACTCCGCAGATATACAAGCCACCATTCCCATTTCATAAATTTCTTTTCCTGATTTCTCATACCAAAACGAAGCAGCAAAACCAAAGGTGCCAAAAAAAGCATCATGCCACTCATTGATAAAACAGTATAAAAAATTCTGCCAAGCCAGTTCATCTCATTCTCTCCAATCAACATGTAATACTATAATCATATTGCAAGGACAATCGTATTTCCATCCCCCACGATACAATAGATCATTGCTATTCCATTTCTACAAACTTACATTTTTTTGAAACAAAAAAGAAACAGCAATTTATATATAAACATACCTTGCTATCTGTTTTTAATCCCTGCATCATTATACACAAATCAAAAAGAAGCCACAACAAATTTGTATTAACTTCTAAACTGTTGTAATATAGTCTTACTTGTTTTTTTACACATTTTGATTATAATTCAGCCAGACTATAACAAACTGGAAACCATAGAAAGGATTTTGAAATTATGAAAGACGGTTTTCTTCGTGTCGCTGCTGCCACTCCTGATGTGAGTGTAGCCGATATCGCACATAACGTTACCAATATCATTGCCCGGATCAAAGAGGCAAACAGCCGGGATGCCAAGGTTGTTGTATTCCCGGAGCTTTGTATGACCGGTTATACCTGTAATGATCTTTTCCTGCAAGAGCTTCTTCTTGATAAAATTTGTGATGGTTTAAAGGAAATCTTAGCGGCTTCCATCGCTACCGATATGCTGATCGTAGTCGGTTTTCCTTTCTTTTTGCACAACTCTCTCTATAATGTGGCAGCCGTGATCCACGAAGGAAAGATTCTTGGAATCGTACCAAAACAACACATTCCAAACTATTCCGAATTCTATGAAGCAAGACATTTTACCACTCCGGGCAAGGGCTATGAAAGGATCACTTTAACCGCTCTTGGAGATGCCGGTAAAGACATTCCTTTTGGAACAAATCTTTTATTTCAGGCAGACAACATGACGGAATTTATACTTGGCATTGATATTTGCGAAGACTTGTGGATGCCTATTCCGCCATCCTGCGAACATGCTTTAGTCGGTGCTACCGTGATCGCAAATCTGTCCGCCAGTGATGAAACTACAGGAAAAGACATTTATCGTCGTGAACTTGTCCGCAACCAGTCTGCCCGCCTTGTCAGTGGTTACATCTATGCAGATGCCGGTGAGGGTGAATCTTCTACCGATCTTGTCTTTGCCGGGCACAATATCATTTCCGAAAACGGAACGATCTTAAAAGAGACAAGCCGTTTCCATAATGACATGATTATCAGCGAACTGGACTTGAAAAAACTGATCAGTGAACGCCGCCGGATGAGCACATATGAAACGATTCTTCCGAAAGATGCCGGCTATCTGATCCTGCCATTCCATTTTCATCATGTTGGTACAACGAACCTGACACGTACTTTTACACAGACACCATTTGTACCGCAGAACAAAGCAGACCGCGATCGTCGCTGTAATGAAATTTTAAATATTCAGGCATTAGGTCTGAAAAAGCGTCTTGCCCATACACATTGCACCAGTGCTGTCGTTGGCATTTCAGGCGGACTTGATTCCACACTTGCTCTTTTAGTCACCGCAAAAGCTTTCGATATGCTCGGACTTGACCGCAGCGGCATTCTTTCTGTAACAATGCCTTGCTTCGGAACAACAGACCGCACCTATCAGAATGCTTGTGAATTGACAAAAATTCTCGGTGCCACGCTAAAAGAAATTCCGATCCATGAAGCCGTTAATCTGCATTTCCGGGATATCGGGCATGACAGTTCCGTGCATGATGTCACTTACGAAAATTCACAGGCACGCCAGCGTACATTGATCTTAATGAATCTTGCAAACCAGACAAACGGTATGGTGATCGGTACCGGAGATATGTCGGAACTTGCTCTTGGCTGGGCAACTTATAACGGTGATCATATGTCTATGTATGGTGTAAACTGTTCTGTTCCGAAAACTCTGGTTCGCTATCTCGTACTGTATTACGCTGAGACAACCAAAGAGCAGAAACTACATGACATTTTGCTCGATGTCTTAGACACACCGGTAAGTCCTGAACTTCTGCCTCCTAAAGACGGAAAGATTGCCCAGAAGACGGAAGATATCGTAGGACCATATGAATTGCATGATTTCTTCTTATATTACCTGATGCGATTTGGATTCAGACCGGCTAAGATCTATCGACTTGCGAAATATACTTTTGATGGTGTTTATGATGATAAAACGATCTACAAATGGCTTCGGACCTTCTATTGGCGTTTCTTTGCGCAGCAATTTAAGCGTTCCTGCCTGCCGGACGGTCCAAAAGTCGGAAGTGTTGCACTGTCTCCGCGCGGTGACTGGCGAATGCCCAGTGATGCTTCTGTCAATCTATGGTTAGCAGAACTCGATAAAATAAACCCGGATGCTTAGGACAGCAAATCACTAATAATTGAAATACGTTTCCTATTCTATAAAAGAAAAGCAAATGACAACTTCACTGCCACTTGCTTTTTTTTCATTTATTATTCCATTCCTCGTTCTGTTATTCCACCGGAATTTCCTTTGATAACGCGAAGGAATAGATAATCTTTTCTTTGACTTTTCGTCCGCTTAACCGTTCCAATGCCTGTGCGTAATACTTAAGCTGTTCTTTGTATTTTTCGACAAGCTCCGTGCCATCTTTTCGTCTGACACGGTCTGTCTTGTAATCCACCAATACAATATCTTCGTCTTCGAAGAAAAAGGCGTCAATAATTCCCTGTACCATGATCAGTTCTTTACTCTTTTTCTCTGTATAGATCTGATCTGCCGGAATACCAAGCATAAATGGCTGTTCTAAGCGGAGTGTCTTTTGTTCCTGCGCTGCTGCCATTCTCTTTCCAATATCCGTTTCGAGAAATGCGACAAACTTACGACAATTTAGAAGTTTGGCTTCTTCCTGTGTCATATAACCATTTTGTACCATTTGTGCCAGATAACGTTGAAAGGCTGCAACATCCCATTTTCCGCCATCACTGCGGATCTGTGCATATGGAAAATGTTCCATTACTAAATGATACAACGTACCACGGGCAGTTCCTGAAACTTCCTTCTCTTTCTGTAAAAATGCCGGACGAGGAATTTCAATTTCCGGCAGATCTGTTTCAGATACTTTGTCTGCTGCATCTGAATTGCTTTCCTCTATCTGACCAGATTTGCTATCCTTTGTCATGTCTGACTTGTTCATGTAAAAGTCGTCTTCCTTTAGAAGAGAAAGTTCTTCCTCCTCTTCCATCTTCAATGCATTTTCATAGGATTTTCTTTTTAATTCTGACACAGAAACTTTAATCGGCAGATCTGTCTCATCCCGATAAGGATATTCGTAGTTCAAACGCTGCAGCAAAGCTTCATGCATATCTTTGTCATAGATACTGTTCGGATCAATATCCCTAAGCTTTTGTTGTAAAAGAGCTTCCGTTCCAAGCTCCTTAGCTTCTTTTCCGATGATCTCGTCCTGCGAATACACAAAAATGCGGTAAAGTTCATCCTGTGCCAAACGATTCCCTTTCAAACTCATAGCATTTCTCAATGAATCACGGGTAAAAAGAGAAGTCATGATCCAGTCAAGATAAGTCTGTGCTTTCTTCAATATCACAAAATTCTGTATACTGCTTTGCTGTATCCATCGTTTCAGTACCGTTGACGCATCTTTTACAGCTCCTGTAATATACAGTTTTTCTTTTGCTCTGGTCAACGCCACATATAGCACCCGAAGTTCTTCTGCCAGATTTTCCAAAACCATTGCATTCGCGATATATCTTTTAAAAAGGCTGGGCTTGCAAACACGCATAGACAGATTGATATAATCACAGCCAACTCCATGTTCTCCGTCAATGATCGTTGCCTTTCTTGCATCCATCATATTAAAACGTTTTCCCATGCCTGCCACAAAAACAACAGGAAACTCTAAGCCTTTACTTTTATGGATCGTCATGATACGAACGGCATTTGTGTTTTCATCCTGTATCGAAGCTTCTCCAAAATCAATATCTGATTTTTGCAGACTTTCAATATAATAGGTAAAGCCAAAAATGCCACTATGTCCATGACTTTCAAATTCAATCGACTGCTGCAATAAGATGTCTAAATTTGCTTTTCGTTTTTCTCCTGCCGGCATAGATGCCATATAATCATAATAGCCGCTCTCTTTATAAATCTTGCGTAAAAGTTCGTATACCGAATGAATCTGTACAAAAGAACGATATTCCTTTATTTTTTCTACAAATGTAGTTAATTTTATTTTTAAACTTTCTCTGTCTTTTTGCTCTTTTAGGATGGTATCCCATTTCGTCAGGTCAATGCCTTTCTCTTTATATTCTTCGAAAACGGACTCTTCTCCCTTTTTCCAACGGCAGAAATCCAAAAATCCCTGTACTCTTTCCCAAAAATCCACGCCATCCGGAATACTTCCGATCCATGCCAGTTCATCATCCGTCAGCCGGCAAAAGATCGACCGTAATACAGCACTCAACGCAATATCCTGTCTTGGATTATCGATCACATGAAGCAGGTTGAGCACCGTCTCTACTTCCATGCTTGTAAAATATCCTGTCTTGGTATCTGCAAAAGCAGGAATTCCCATTTCATTTAATACTTCGATAAATTTCTCACTCCAGCCTGTCATACTGCGGAGCAGAATGGCAATGTCACCAAACCGTACTTTTCTGTATCCATCTTTATCACGGACAAACAAAGGATCATCTCCCTGCACCAGTTCCTTGATCTTCTGCCCGATGCCTGCTGCTTCAAACTCCTTTTTATCAAAAACCGCCGCCTGGTCATTCTCCTGATCAAAAAGAAGTACCTCTGTCAGATCCGCTGTCCGTTCGCTGCATTCTCCAAAATCCGCTCCCGGCACAAGACTTGCCTGCTCATCATAACAGATCCCGCCAAGTTCCTTCGTCATAATATGTTCAAAAATATAATTAGCGGCTTCCAGCACGCTTGCACGGCTTCGGAAATTCTTATGCAGGTCTATCCTCCGGCAGACGCTCTCTCCGGTCGCATATTTCTCATATTTATGCAGAAAAAGATCGGGTCTTGCCTGTCGGAAACGGTATATACTCTGCTTAACATCACCGACCATAAAAAGATATGGTGCGCGGTCCGGACGACTGATAAAATCTTCCTCTAACATATTTTCATCCGCATTACAGCACAGACTGCTCAAAAGAAGCTCCTGCACATAGTTACTGTCCTGGTATTCATCTGTCAGAATTTCTTCATAATAATCTTGCAATTCCAATGCTGTCTTGCTTGCGTACGCGCCGCCATCTCTGTGATCGACCAGAATCTGAAGTGCAAAATGCTCCATATCTGCAAAATCTACGATTCCTTCTTCTCTCTTTTTCGCAGAAAATGCCTCCGAAAATTCTTTCGTAAGCTTAACAAGCTGAGCCACCGGCGCTGCCATGCTTTGCATCTCTTCTAACATCATTTTCTCTGATTGGAAGAAGAATTTATCTACAATCTCATCAATTCCGTTTTTCCAATAAAGATCACGATAGGCACGTACAGCATCTTTACTTTCGACATCCGAAACATTTCGTATCGCTTTGAACCGCTGTTTTCTTTCTTTACTGCCCGCCAAAAGAGTGGCGAATGCATGATAAGAATCCGCTTCTGACAGCTGTTCTAAATATTGAATATCCGCTTCGATCGCAGGTGAATACTCAAAAAGCTCACCACTTGCATCACATATTTGTAATGCTTTGTATGCAATATTCAAAAAGCTTTTTATCGTTTTTCTAAGATAGGCAATAAGACTCTTCATCCATGCGGACTGCTCAAACTCTTCTATATCCGTACAATCATAACTTTCCGGAATGCCATCTAACCATTCTGACGGCCACGGAAAACTTCGGGATGCTTCATACAGATTGAGTACCAGCTCTTCTATCTCATGATCCGTACGCCCTGTCGCAAAAATGTCCGTAAATGCCAAAAATGCATCATCCTTTTCCTCTTTTGCTCTGGCATAATTCTGTTCTAAAACTTCCTCCAGTACATCCTGCTTCATCAATCCGAGTTCTGTCTCATCGCCAACCGTAAAGACCGGATCCAGATCGATAATATGAAAGTAGTTCTTAATAATAGACTGGCAAAAACTGTCAATCGTTGTAATCTGTGCCAGATGCAATAAACTTGCCTGCTTTTGGATATGTTCATTATCCGGATTTTCTTCTATCCGCAGTTCCAACGCATTTCCGATACGTGTTCGCATTTCTGCCGCTGCCGCTTTCGTAAATGTTACGACTAAAAGTTTATCAATGTCTTTTGGCTTTTTCTCTTCGGTGATCTCTTCAATGATCCTTTCGACCAAAACAGCCGTCTTTCCCGATCCTGCTGCCGCTGCAACTAAAATATTTCGGTCCCGCAGATCAATGACTAATTGCTGGTCCTTCGTCCATTTTGTTTCTGCCATTCTATTTTTCACCACCTTTCTCTAATTCCCCGGTTTGCTGCAAAAGATCCTGCTCTTTATTATTTTCCTTTATTTCCTGAGCTGTCTCAGAAAACTCCTGAGCTTTTTCCTCTGCTTCTTTTGCTGCCTCAGAATCTTCTTTCTCTTCTCCATTGATCTTTTTTGCTGCCTCGTAAAGCACCATATCTTCTGTCATTTTGTCAAAGACACGATAATGATTCCCCGGTATCTTGATATCAAAACGGCAAACACTGTGATACGGGCAGTACTGACACGCTGTTTCACCGCTTGCATCATTTCTCCGGTATGGATTTATTGAAATCTTACCTTGCTGTATCGCATCATGAATCTCTTTTAACTTCTTATCGGTAAATTGCATTAAGGTCTCAAAATCCTTTGTTTGCAATGTTTTAGACGCTTTCTTTAACTGTCCCTTCTTATCGGTTGCAACCGGTATAACATCGGAACTGACATCCAAAGGCAATGTGCCTTCTTCGCTTTCAAAACAATGGTCCAATGCCGGCAAAACCGGATCATCCTCATTAACAATCCCTTCCATACGAAGCTGCTTAAATATTTCATTGTTGATCTGTTCCTGATCCTGCTTCATCGTCTCAACCATCGGATCATCAATGTTGTAATACAAAACAGCAGCCGGAACGACAAGTTTTTTGGTCTTTTCTTGTGTCTCTTCGACAGTCGCCTTCAAATAGATCATAAGCTGCATTTGCAATCCATAATAAAGATCCGATAACGATAATGCCTTTTTCCCGGTCTTATAATCTACAATCTTAACATACAAAGAACCCTCTTCTTCCATACGGTCAACACGATCAATTCTTCCGATCAGGCGAAGCAGATCCGGCTCTTTCGTTTCCGAAACATTTTTAAGTAATTCAAATCCAACTTCGCTATCTACCGTATCAAAAGAACCTGCTTCCATCTGCTTTGTGATCGTATGGATCGTTCGATGCAGGATTCTCCGTAAACGGTTGATCAGGTAGGTATCACGCTCGGTATCATATAAAATTCCTTCACGATATCGTTCCACAACGCTGTTAATACACTGGTTTGCACGAACATGCTGTTCTTTTTCGCTGATATCCTGCCACTTTTTCTTCTCTGTGATCAACTGTCTGGTATAAAGCTCTAATGCCTCATGTACAATATTTCCGATATCAAAAAATTCTACCTGATGTTCCTGTCTCTCCCGCAAATGAAGTCCATATTGCAAAAAATACGAAAATGCACAGGCGGCATACCGCTCAAACTGCGATGTACTTCCGGTCAATATATTATGATACAAAGCCTTTACGGCTTCTTTCGAAAGTTTCGTTTCGGTTTCCCGATAGAAAGCAGCTTCTATCAGATCTTCCAGTTCTTTTTTCCGCTTAGGATCTCTGTTATAGAAAGCAAATACTTCTTTCCATTTGTCCGGTACCGTTTGATCTTCTCTGTTTCGCAATCCCTGTATCAGATATTCTTTTCCAAAGCTTGTACCAAGCAGATAACTGTCATCCTGCCTTCTGTCCTCGACACGAATCGAAACTTTCGGCAGGATCTTTTGTACTTTGTCGATCATATACGAAGGATTCAAAGCTTTACCATCGTTTCCCGATTCACAAAATGTCAGATACAAATGTCTCGATGGCTTTGTCAGATTAAGATACAGGTAGAATTGCTCCATATAGACATTTTCTCTTACCGTCGGTGCCAGTTCAAATTCTTCCTGTGCAAGGAAAAGCCGTTCCGAATCCGAAAGAACACCGCCATGACTTCCGCTCTTTGGAACATTATTGTCATTCATTCCGAGGAAGAAAAGATATTTGATATTCGCAAGACGGGTACGGATCATATCACCCACGACAACCTGGTCAACTCCCGGAGGGATCAGTCCGATACGAGCCTCACTAAATCCGGTATCTATGATTTCTTTAAATTCACGAAGATTCATTTCTTCGTCACCTAAAAGCTCAACTAAACGCTCAAAAACACCTAAAACAATTTCGTAAATCTGGCTGTATTCTCTTGCAAGGTCACGTTCTCCCTGTTGTGTAAATGTTTCAACCATTTCCTGAATCTTCAGATAATGTTTCTCTTCTTCCATCCATTCACAAAAAGCCTGTGCATATTCCCTGACCGCATGCTTTCCGCGTCCGATCTGTTCGTAAAGTCCGCCAAGCTGATCCAAAGTCTCCTGACGTATGGTATCTAACGTAACATTAAGTGCTGCATGCATTTCTTTCGAAAGGTTTCGAAAAGCCCACTTAGGATCCCAGACTTCACACCATTTGCGATATCCACGGATTCCCGTTGCACGAAGAAAATTATCTAACAGGTTGCACTGCTCTAAGCTGGCTGTCGAAAAAAGATTTTTCTCAAAACGGATCACTTTTTGCATCTCAAAATTCGTCAGAAAAATGTCGATCACTGCACTTAGCATATCTACATAAGGATTCAAAAGAATGCTTTTCTTCTGATCCACAAAGCAGGGAATCTGATTTTGTGCAAAAAGTTCTTTTGCAAGTTTTCCATACACTTCGAGATCTCCTGCCACCACAGCAATATCCCGGTAACGGCAGTCTTCTTTTCGAAGCAGGTTGCTAATCTGCTCTACGGCAAACGCAACTTCCTCTTCCGGCTGTTTTAATACATGGATCGTAACATCTTCTACCTTTTCGTGGCATGGCGAAAACGGATAACGAAAAAGCTGCTCTTCTAATACACGTACTCCGGGTGCCATAGCGAAACGTGTCTTTTCGAAATCCTCTCCAACCCAGATATCTTCCTCCACTTCTACACGATGCTCCTTGGCGAGTTTGCGTAGCCGGCAGATCGTCTTCTGGCTCATATGAAAAAGCTTATGCTCTGCTCCCACTTTTAAAACAGACTCTCCCGGTGCGATCGTTACGGATATATATACTTTTCGTGCAACACAAAGCAGTTGTTCAATGAACTGATACTGTGTCGGTGTAAAACCGGTAAAACCATCCAGACAAACCACGCTGTCTTTTAAAATCTCTGACTCTTTTGTTACTTTCGTAAGCACCGTTAAGATTTCTTCGGAAGTAATATAATTCTGCGATAAATATTCGACAAACGCTTTATAGATCTTCTTAATATCGGTAAGCTTCTGACGAAGTACCGGCTGCCTGTCGGCTTTTTGGATCATTTCTTCTACAACTGTCTCATCCGCTCCATATTGCATCAATTCCGATACAAAGGATTTGATCTCCAGCACATAACCCTTTTTATGAATATTTCTTCCAAAATAAGTAAGTTCTTCTTCCAGATTAGCAAGCACTTTTTTTAAGATCATGGTCTTGCCCATATCATCCAGTATCGGCATACTTGCTGTTCCTGTTTCGGCAAGCACACGAAATGCCAGCCGCAGAAAGCTTTGCACGTCAATATTCATAATACCTTTTTCATCGCTGATCGCGATCAGTTCTTTTTGTGTCTGCATCGTAAACTGCTCCGGCACAACGAACAAATATTGTCTCTCCGGAAAAAGCTTCGCTTCCTTTGAAATGAAATGCTGTAAATAATAGCTTTTTCCTTTACCTGATCCCCCAAAAATAAATTGTAATGACATAATTTCCCCTTTGTTGTTTTATGTACTCTCGGAATCTTCTGAACGAAAAATTTCAAGATAGATTTTTGATATATAATGACATGTTTGTATATCTGCTGTTTTAATCTTTTAACTTGTCAGGATTTAAGACCATTAAATGACCTATATCGTAAAAAACACGCGATCTGTGTTTAATGATTAAAAAATCTATATTTTAAATTGTTTGATTATTTTTTCTAATTCATCCACAATTTCTTTATTATCCTGTACTGCATTCACAATTTCTTTGAATTCTTCATCCATTTGTGATATATGCTCAGAATTATTCAGCACCTCTTCTTTCTGCTTATCAAATCCATTCATGATCTGATCTACATATTCATTGATCCGATTCATGCTTTGCTGAATTTCATTAATATGCTCTTCAAAGACTGTCATTAATTCTCTAAATCCATTAGCATCATTTGCATATTCTTTTCCGGTATGTACCAAAACGTCATAATCACACATGACATTTCCTTTGACCATGTTCAAAAGTTCAAAGGATGCTTCTGCTAACTGATCCACGACATTTATAATATACGCATTTAATGTCTGGATTTCTTCTGCTGTTTCTGATGATTGCTCTGCCAGCTTCCCAATCTGACCGGCTACTACCGCAAATCCTCTTCCACTTTCTCCTGCCCTTGCTGATTCTATACTCGCATTCAGTGCAAGCAGATTGGTCTGATCAGCAATTTCTAATATCTGATCAGTAAGCTCACTGATACGTTCTACATCTTTAGATCCCGCTATCTTTTCTTCCAATGTCTGTCCAATCCTGTCTAGTGCACTTTCTATGTGCTCTTTAGCAGATATTGCATCTTTTTCCAGCTTTTGTGCTTTCTCACCCACATGGTTGATATACTCTGTTTTAGATTTTGTCTCTGACATAACAGAAGATATCTTATCATGATTGTTCTTCGCATTCTGGGCGATCTTATGAACCAGGTCACTCATTTCAAGAACATTATCGCCCATTTCATTCATGACTACATTTACCTGCGACACTTCGTTTGCAGAAGAAACTACAATATCATTGACATGCTCTGCATTTTCCAAAAGTTTATGCTCACTTGTTCCTATATTTTGAACAATCTCACGCAAATTTTCTAAAAACACATTCAGACTTTTTGCAATGTCCCCTACTTCATCCTTTGACTTTACATGGATCTTTTGTGTAAGATCTCCTTCCTTCATCGCAAGCTCGCTCATTTTTCCGGCTATCGTACTGACACTTCTTGACAAAACCCTGCTAATGATCAAAGAAAGCACAATGGCGACTATAAGACCTGCAAATCCGATCACTATAAATTGTCTTATAAATGTATTCTGCTGCGTCCGAATCGCTGATGCAGAACAATCCACACCGACAATCCCTACAATTTGTTTTGAGCTGTTATAAACCGGTGCAAATGCACTGTAAAAGTCACCCCATTCATCGGATGTCATTTCACGGTCAACAGTAACATTTCCTTTAAAAGCATCTGCGATCTCATCATAAATTTCATATTCTTCGCCAATCGCTGCTCCATCTTTTGTATCTGCATCAACGACAAATTCCAGCTTATTATCATCCATTCTCATCGTATAGATATATTTAATATCATCACCGGCAAGAAATACCTGCAGCTGTTCTAACATTTCTTTATAATGATCCGTTCCTTCGTCACCTTTCTTGATCTGTTCTAAAAGATCACCATCTATTCTTTTTGCTGCAATCTTTGCCGAACTTTTAGCTGTCTTTTTACACTGTTCCAGCATTGTGTTTCTTGCCTGAATAATAAAGCTCCATCCTATCAGATTCATAACGATCAAAACACATATGATCATGCCTGCCATGATTTTTGTCCGAATGCTCCAATGTTTCTTTGTATTCCCCATCTTTGTTTCTTTAGCCCTTATTTTGTTTTTACCCATTCTGTTCTCCGTTCCGCAGATATCTCCATACACTTTACAGTGACACCCCTGAATCTGCTACTGTTGTATATTTATGCCGACTCTGAAAGCAAAGCTTTTATCTTTTGCCAAAGAGTTCAAAAGCTCCCCTTTTTCTTGTTCCAACACCGCAATGTTGTGCTGAAAAAATACTATTTTATTTTATCATACCTGAAAAAATATCTCCATAGAAAAAAGGCAGCACATATGTGCTGCCAAATAATGCCCTTTGTCGGGCTTACTCCATTTCTACGGTACCCTCTCGGAACACGCATAAAATGAGGGCACAATTCAGACACAATTACAGGTAATTGTCTGACAATTTAATTTTTTACATTTTTTTCGCCATTTTTCCTTCTTTTGCTTTTCAGAGTACTTTTTCTGAAAAAGAATATAAAAATAGTATACTATTACAAAACATTACAAGCAAGTATTTTTCATTTATTTCTCCTTCCCTGCATTCCTAATTCTTCGTATGTTCCTTTAACATCTCGCTTACCGTTTCCACCAAAATTTTTTCCGTATATTGCGTATCCTCTGATACCACGATCTCTTCCATCGTCTTTCCGGCTGCAAGCTGCTTTGACAGCTTTTCAACCGTTGGCTGCATCAAAGGATACATCGTTTCTACGCTTTCACTCAGATTTACAAATTCCACTGCCTTAACCCGGTCTTCGTCCAATGATAACTGAAGATTCACTACGCTGTCTCCAATCGTCAATTCTTTCGTATAAACACCGGCTTCATATTTTTGATCTCCGTTGCTTTGTGCCGTTGTCTTAGAGTCATTCTTTCCTGTGAAAAGAAAGCCCAGAAGTACAAAAAGCACGATCACGGCAATACCAACAAATATTGCGGCTGTGATCACCTCTTTGGAACGTAAGACGACTATTTTGGTATTCGACATAGGAATCTGCCCCCATCCTTATATTGATAGTAACAGTATATGACACCCAAATGTAATTTAGAACCTCTTTACATCTGATCTAACGATCAATGATCGGGAATTGCGAATACGAATGCAAGTCGATAACATCCTCTTCGATCCTCTTTAACTGATCATAGATGTCCGTTTCGATCCGTTCCTTTACCGAATCCAGATCTTTTCTCTCAACCCCTCTACAGAACATTTATAATTAGGGTTATTAAGCACACGCGAAACAGTAGCCGGTGATGTTATTGTATGTCCTCCTACATTCATTCAATATATGGATTTTTTACTTTCGTTTTAATAAATCTTAATAACTATAGAAGAATATCATCTGATAATATTGACATAATATAAGTATGCGAATATAATAGCAGCATAAGATTAGGTCAGGAAGCGTACGACGCCCTGGCCATTTTTTTTTAATAGGAGGTACAAAAGCTGAAAGAATTTAAAACATTTAACCAACAACTAACCATATTACGCAGCAGAGGAATGATTGTTCCAACAGATGGCAGACCAAAACGATTTTTAGAACAAGAAAATTATTATAATGTAATAAATGGCTATAAAGATCTGTTCTTATGTAAAGACAATCAGGGGCAGGTAATCATACTTAGTAAGAAATCAATGTGCCCATGGTGAGCGTCTTTATAACTCTGATTACAAAAATATTCGTGTAGCTAATATTGCCAATTATTATAACATAACAAATTATAATAACAGACGTATTTTTGTTGCCATTCTTTACCTTAAAATATTGCTTAATAAATCGTATTACAAGAAATTTCATTCCGAATTAAATGAAATCTTTTGCAAATATAATAGTGAATTTCAAACAGTTAGTTTTAATGATATTCTAAACATTATGGGAATTGATCGATCAGAACTTGAAAAAATAAAACCATAGATCAAATATCTTTGCTTAAAAAAAGTGCAAAGCCAGCGCTTTGCACTCCAAGAATTGCTAAAGCAATTCTTGTTGGTGTACCACCACTGTACGAGCAGTTTCCTATTCCATAAAAAAAGACACCCGAATTCTATTCCTATATACTGCCCCCCAAAAAGTCAGACCAAAATCTAACATTTAAAGGTCAGTCCATAACACAAATAGAAACCAGGTGTCTCTTATTGTAAATTCATGAATGACAAAATATCATTACAAAGAAATCTGACTCTCAACCTTTCGGCAATTTGCTATTTATTAAAATCCTCTTCGTCTCCATGAAGCCAAACAAAGTCCCGATTCTACTTTCCACAAATTACTCTGACAACAAATCAATCTTCTGAGTCATTCCCTTCTAAATATTCCTCTGTTGTTTCATCTGAGTCAATTTCCTCTTCCTCATCGGATTCGTCTGTATCCTCATACACCTCTTCCGTCTCTTCGTCAGTATCTTCCGTCTGGTTTTCCCGCTCTTCATTTTCATTTTCGATCAATCGGAATGCCTGTCCTGCAAATCCACTGATCGTCAAAAATACACATGCCGGACCAACTAATATACCTAACAATTTTGTAGTTGCACTAAAAGTAATTACAAAATATTCCACTAACAAAACGACAAACAGAAAAATTGTTTTTGGAAAATACTTCATCTGGATCGAATATGAATTACGCATTGTATTAATGATCGAATTCTCATATCTTGCTTGCAAAGCAAATGCATAAGCAATATGCATATATGCCAGGAAACCGGCAACGATTCCAATGATCAAGTATCCTGTTGTGCTATAGCCGATTTTTTTTGCGGCTCCATAGAACTGAAAATCAAGATACAATGCATATACAGCGATCAATGTGATCACACCAAGGATCATTCCATCTTTGAAATTCTCACGATATGCTTTCAAAAAAGGTTTTGCAATATATCCTTCTTCTTCATCTACCATCCGCAAGGTAATGGAAAATGCGGCTGTTGTTGCCGGACCGATCAAAAGAAGCGGGATCCAGCTAAACACACGGTAAGAACCAAAGCCGGCTAAGACAATGATTCCTTCTATGATAAACTTTGCTGCAACTCCGCTGCAAAGAAGCCACATTACATTTAACTTGAGCATATCAAGCAATCTGTTCATAAACTTATAAAAGGGACTGTCAATCGAAAAAAAACTACTCATTTCTATATCCATTTCTGTGCATTTGCTACTATCATCTTTTAAATGATCGTATGCACTCTCTTATTGTTTTAACATTATTTTCTCTAATTTATAAAAAAGTGCAAAGCGCTGGCTTTGCACTCCAAGAATTGCTAAAGCAATTCTTGTTGGTGTACCGCTACTGTACGAGCATTTTCCTATGCCATGAAATAGGGCTGTTCATATGGAACAGCCCTACCGTCATATTATCATTTTTTAATTATTTAGATGTGATTGCATCTTCTAAGCTCTTACGTCTGTTAGCTTCGTTTGTAGACCAATCTACGCACTCTTTGTAACCATACTGCTCACACTTCTTAATCATGCTGTTTACGATCTTGTCGTATGCAGCATCTGTCTTAGCGTAGATAGCTTTCCAAGAACCATTCTTGATCTCGTCAGTTACCTGTGACCATGTTGTCTTTAACTCATCAGACTTTTCGCTCTTTGTATAAGATGTACCAGGAGCTACGACATATTTGCTTTTCTCCATGTAATCATTTACACCTGTAGCACCGGTCTTATCACGCCAATCTTTCTCGATATCACTTGAAGCTGCTGAAAGGTTGCTCTTCCAGTTATCTGAGTTGTATGTTTCACCGTTTGAATCCGGGTTAGAAGCATCTACAGACCATGTAGTGTTTACAATCTGTAATGTACCATCCTGGAATGTACCCTTATGACCATTACCAATCTTAGTCTGTTTATTGTTGTTACACTCTTTACCTAAATCAGTGAAGTATGTGTTGCCTTCTTTATCATAATCCCAGCATACGCCCTTAGGACCGTAATCCATTGTAAGACGACCTTCCGGAGTACAGAAGTAGTTGATAACTTCCATACATAACTCAGGATATTCTGTTGTAGCACCAATTGACCAGATACGATCTCCACCCTGTGGGTTCATACCATAAACAATTGGTGTGGCTTCCGAAGGTTTCATACAGTTCATCATCTTACCTGCTTCTGTATGAGCTTTCTTATTATAAGCTAATGATCCGGAATAATTAAAGATAGAGAACATTGTTCCACCATTCTGTACTTTCTCAATCATCTTATCATATGTCTGAGTCATTGAGTCAGGATCTATTAATCCATCCTGATATAAGTTGTTATAGAATTTTAACATCTGAAGGTATGGACCATTCTTCTCTAATGCATCATGGAACTTACCATTCTGAGGATCATATAATCCACAGCCTAACTCATCATAACCATAGTAAGCAGTAGCTGTAGCTTTAACATACATAACCATTGCATCATCCCAGTCAGGCCATAATGAAACAGCATATGTCTTATTACCAGAGTCATCCGTCGGACACTCTTTTACCATATTTTTCATTAATGTTTCGAAATCGTCTAAATTCTTAACTTCAGGATAACCTAATTTCTTGTAAAGATCCCAACGAACATCCCATGTATAGAAGAATGATTCATGATCTTCACTTGAAGTAGCTACGTTATGACCAAAACCATAAAGAGTATCTTTTGCACCATTTGTAATAGTAGAAGTTAATTCCTGATTCTTCTTAATCGCATCAGGCATATGCTTTTTAATATATGGACCATAATCCTTTAAGATATTATCTTCATTCCAGTCATATAAAAGACCATTCTTTACCGCTGTTGGGTATTTATCACTGTCATTACCCCAAACAACGATATCACCCAAGTTACCATCTTCCATACGTGTCTCGTAAACACCGTCACCATCAGGAATAATATTTAATTTAACTTTGAACTTGTCCTTTAAGATATCGGCGATCCAACCTGTCTGGACACCTGAATAGTTTGCTAACTGACTGTATACATCAAGTGTAACAATCTCACTTTTCTTAGAACCACATCCTGCCAAGAAAGATGTACTTCCAACGATCATACTTGTTGCTAAAAGCATAGAAGTTGCTTTTTTTGTAAAATTCTTACGCATTATTTTTTCCTCCTCTCAAGAAAATGCATTTTTAATAGATTCATTTTACAGTCACAGCAGTTTACACTCTGCTGTGACCAATATTTTAATCTTAATAATGTTACGAGTACATTAACCCTTAACAGCACCTAACATAATACCCTTTTCGAAATATCTCTGCATGAATGGATATACACAGAAGATAGGAATAACGGATACCATGGAAATAGTGTACTTAATAACCTTAGAGTTCAATGCCTGCTCCATAGCCTGCTGTGCTGCTGTTCCACCCTGACTCATCAAAGTACCAAGGTTTGATGACTGGTTCAGGTAGTTGTACAATCTATGCTGCAATGTAAAGAGCTTTTCATTACCCTGCATCAGGATCAAAGAATCCTGGAATGAGTTCCAATGTCCTACTGCACCGAAAATAGCGATTGTAGCAAGAATCGGTTTACTCAAAGGCCAGATCAGCTTACGGAACACTACCATATAAGAAGCACCATCAATAAAGGCACTTTCTTCAAGCTCTGCCGGTATGGACTCTATATACGTCTTAACCAGAATAATATTATACGGAGCTACGATCGTAGGAATGATGTAAGCTAAATAATTCTTTGTCAAACCTAACAATGCCATGTTCAAATACCAAGGGATCAGACCGGCATTGAAATACATAGTGATAACGAGGAAACGATACCAGAAACTTCTGTGCCACATTTCCTGCTTTGTTACGATGTAACCTACAAAAGCGGAAGCAACTACCATGAGTGCTGTACCGATCAATGTTCTTGAAATGGTTACGATAAAGGAAGTACCAAGATCACCTACCTCACGTAACGCAATATAGTTATCAACGTTAAATCCCTTTGGATAGAAGTTGATCAAACCTCTTTTTACCAATTCGTTATCTGATACCGTGTTGATAAACAGATAGTAGAATGGGAAAATACATGTAAGTGTAAATGCTGAGAAGAAAATATAGTTAAAGATGTTAAAGATCACATCGCCCGGCTTAGTACGGTACATCTTTTTATGCTTTTTGTAATATGCTTTTTCTCTCTTAGCATCAAGCTTTTCCTGTGCTGTCTTTGCCATTTTTCTTCACCTCCTATATGATACTCTCGCCACGGAGCAGTTTTGACATACCATTTGCGGCGAACAGTAAAACGACACTGATTACAGATTTGAACATACCTACTACAGTAGATAATGGAATACTACCATTACCAATACCTAATTTATAAACATATAAATCTAATACGCGGATAGACTCTCTGTTCTCAGCGTTTTCGAATACGAGGTACTGGTCAAGACCATTACTGAGAATACCGGCAATAGCCATTAACAATAATACGAAGAATGTTGGAAGCAGACCCGGAAGAGTGATATGGCGCATCTTCTGGAAACGTCCTGCACCATCCACGGTAGCCGCTTCATACAATGACTGGTCGATACCGGAAATACCTGCTATGTAAATGATTGCGCTCCAGCCTACGCCTTTCCAGGTACCCCAGCCCCACATCTTAACCCATGTGAAAGAGTTACCCATCAGGTAGTTATGACCTGGCGCATTCTGTGACATCAAACCAACCTCTTTTGCAAATGTGTTAATGAAACCATCTGTTGAGAAAATAGAAAGCGCAACGGCATATACAAGTACCCATGAAATGAAGTTAGGGATTGTCGTGAATGCCTGTACGAAACGACGAAATCTCATGTTGCGTACTTCACAAAGGAATACAGCGAAGATCATAGGAATCCAGCTTGTGATGATATTTAAACCACTGATTGCCAATGTGTTTTTCATAACGTTGATAACATCGTTTCTTGTTGCAGAGTTCTTAAATAAGTAAGCAAACCATTTAAGACCAACAAAGTTGTCTGATGAAAGCGTTCCACCTGACTTGTAATCGAAGAATGCGTATCTCCATCCATAAAGAGGAAGGTAGCAGAATAAGAAACCAAGGATTGCAAACGGAAGGAACATCAGGAATAATTTGTACTTTGATTCCATCTCAAACTTCTCACCAGGCAGTGCCTTTGGAGTCTTAACAAATAATACCAAAGAAAGTATCAGAATCAAAGCAGCGATTCCGCCGAAGACAAATACACCAACCGGCATAGAAGGTGCAACTTTGTCCACACGATTTGTATCCTGAACCAAAATGTAACCTACGAAACAAACTGCATATCCAACTACTTCTGCAATTGCTCCGATAATAGAGAATTTTAAGCCAAATCTCTGAAGCTTGTTGTTACCCATTGATGTACAAACACCAACACCTGTTGCCGCGATACCAAGTACCGCGATCACCGCACCAATATAAGTAACTACGAATGTTGTCTCATCAACCCAATTCATACGAAATGCTCTCGCACAGTCACTAATAAGACTGTTATAAGAAACAGCTGATGTAAATAATGAAATCTTGTCACTAACCAAACCACAGATCTTAGCCGGGTTAGCGATTGGGAAGAATGCCATGACGATCACAAGTACGGCAATCACACGCTGCACAATCCAAAGACTGCTTAACGTCCCTTTCTTCTCGGTTATTTCTTCTTTCATAATGACCTCCTTGTTTTGTATTTCAGTCTTCGCTTCAAAAAAACGAATAGAACTTTTCTACTATTATTTTATCAAAAAGTGCATTTTAAAAATACCATAATTTATGGATTGAAAATACACATATTTTTCACACTTTTTAAACTGTTTGTTCGCACTTCTTTTTATTATGAAATCATACAGAGAATATGCAGACAAACGTAAAAACAATTTAGACATGAAAAAAAGAGGAAAAGAGATGAGATTGTATTTCAAATCTCATCTCAAGATCTCCTCAATCATTCTCTGTCAGAATGAATTATTTTTTCTTTTTCTTTGAAGTTACAACAACTACAACACCTGCAACTACAACGACAGCTACAACTACTACGATTGGAACAACCGGTACACTTGACTTGCTGTCATCTTTCTTATCGTTTGACTTTGCTGCCGGTGTAGGAGTAGCTTCTTTTGCATCAGGATCATCTTTTGCAAATCCTGAAACAGTAAATGTTACTTCCACAGAATCATTAGGAATCTGGAACTCCGTCTTTAATTCCTTTGTATTTCTATATGTGTTAGCTGTGTTAAAGCAAAGTGTATGTGGAGCATCTTCTGCTTCTTCATCAATAATGGCATTGTCCTGTGTTAATTTTGTAATACCATCAATCTTTGTCTTAACATTTGTGATCTTAACAGTGTCATTAGAAGGGATATCTGTAGATACACCTACGAATTTAACATGTGTGTTACCATCGTTTGTAACGCATCCGTTTAATCCTTTAACGCCAACTGTATATGTACCATTACCTTTGATCTTAACGTCAGTGATCTGACCATCAACAGGCTTAGCTTCTTCTACATCTAATGTAGTAAGCATCTTGTCCCAGTTTGCATTGTCGATACCGGTTTCCTTCTTGAAGAACGGATCTCTGAATACCCAACATCCATCTGCCTGGAACATAAAGTATGCATTGTACTCTCCATTTGGATCAAAATCCTTTTTACCAAGTGCGATTGCCTCTTTCGTAGGATCATTTGCTGCAAATGCTACGGAAGGGATCACTGTTACGCCAAGAGCTAAAGCCATAGCACCGGCTGTAATTGCTGAAACGATTTTCTTTAATGATTTTCTCATTACCATTTCCTCCTCTTATTTTTACTCAACATAATGACATTCTCATGCCTGTATTTGAGTATACCATAAAAATCAACAAAAGTAACCTTATTTTTTTGACATGTTTACCCACATTATTTCACTTTTGCATTTAAAAAAGAGTTTTTTAGGGTATTTTCCACAAAAAACTCTTTTCTGATATGGTTACTTTTGTATCTGTTATGCAATCTTTTCCATTTTTAGATGTATTTTTGAATCTCTTGTGGAATTTCTGCCGGAAAACAGATTGTAATACAAGTTCCTTTCCCCTCTTCACTCCTGATCGATACACCATACGGCTCGCCATATAATATGGTAATTCTCTGATTCACATTATTGATTCCGATATGATCATTTTCCGAATGAATTCCTTCTCTGAGTGCTTTACGAATCTTTCCTAATGTATAATAATTCATTCCTGCACCGTTATCTTTAATCTGAATTTCAATATCTTTTTCTTTCTGCATAACATGCACTTCCAGATATCCATCATTTTCTTTCGACTCCAGACCATGTGCAAATGCATTTTCCACAAACGGCTGCATGATCAGCGGGATGACCATGATAGAAGTATCAACATTATCGTCTACAATAACTTTTGAATGGATTCTGTCTCCAAACCGATAATTCTGAATTACAAGATAATCTTCGATCAATGTGATCTCTGACTGCAAGCTGACCATCTGATCACCAACCTGTATATTTCTTCTCATGATCTTTGCAAGTTTTTTTACCAGTTCTTCGATCTCAGGTTCTTTGTTAATCTTTGCTTTCATACGGATCGTTTCCAATGTATTATATAAGAAATGGGGATTGATCTGGCTTGCAAGCATTTTAAATTCAACTTCTTTTTGCTTGGTATGCAGCTTTTCTTTCTGAACCTGTTCATCAACCACTTTGGTTGTCAGCTTTTGAATATCCTGCATCATCTGTTCTAACTCCTGGTACAGCTCAGCTGCCTCATCTGTTCCATCGATCGGCTCTACTTCCTTATATCTGCCTACCGCGACTAAATGCATCTGTTCACGTAGCTTTTTAATACGATGCCCAAACAGATTCGAAAAGAGCAGGATCAAAAAGATTGACATCATAAGGCCGAGCAATACTGTAACAATACTGATCAGATTTGTTTTATTAAAATCAACCAGTAAAGCTCGTGAACTTTGGACTCGCACGATCGTATAACACGATCCCGTATCATCAGGATAAATTTTTTGATAGGTTACCAGATACTCACTAATACCATTAACCACTTTTTGAGTTCCCAGATTTTTACGATAAGAATTCAAATTTGCGATCAGAAAATCATTATCGTTTGTAATTTCAAAATTTGTTGCGATCACATCATCGGGGCCATACACCAATACGGAATTGTCTGTTCGTTTAATCACTTTTTTCACAGTTCGTTCGGGATTCAAGCGTACGGCAAGCACAGCTATTGTTTTACCGGAAGAATCCTGAATACTACGTGTAAGCTGGATCACATTTTCTGATTTTGTCTCATCAAAGAAATAAGACCAATAACTCTCACCATTCCGGTAACAGGTGGGCAGATACCAGTTAAGCTTTTTGATATCCCCTCCACCCGAATAGCTGAAATACCGGTTCGATGCGATCGTTCTGTTCTTTACATAGATCTTGATATCATAAATCTCTTCCTTATAATATTCGAGATATTTATCAATAAACTGCATGCTGACACAGTCCTGTGTAAACTCATCGGTATCTTTATATTCCTTTTGTGCGATCTTCGTAATAATATTACGGACCGCCGCATCACTATAGATCTGTTTCCCTACGTCTGTAGCAACTTCCATAGATTCTTCTATACTGGAGCCGATCAGGGCAACCTCCTCCTGCTGTGCTTTTTTATTCTGCTCCAGAATCAGATTACGGCTCTGCTGACTGATATAAAATGTTGCAATTACAAAAGGAATAATTCCCCCTATTATATATATAAGGAACATTCTCTTTCCGAAACTGATACTTTTTGCTATATCCAGCACCTTATACCATCTGTATTTTCTTTTTTTCATTCTTTCTATTCACCAATCTTAAACTGTACCTGAACCGGACTTTTTAACGGTTTACCGGATAGTGATGTTACTTTCGTTGTAATATTCAAAATATATGATTCATCCTGTGCATATGGTTCGATCGGTTCGATCTCGATCTCATTTTCAATTGAATTATAACGGATCGCCGTCTTTAATGGCGACATATTCATCGTTGTTACATACAGGTTTACATTATTGACTGTCTTAGGATCCAAAGGCACATTAAACTTAATTTTCCACAAAAAATTTCCTGTCTTAAATTTCAGATCCTGTTTTACTTTATTCTCCAATCCTTCTGTCATAGATTCAAATGCCAAATAATTTGCCATAATTATCTCTCCGTTTCTCCTCTGATCAGACCTCTTTGTATCCAATCCTCTATCTTAGTTTATTTCCATATTATCTTTCATTTTAACACACATCCTGTTTTTTGTGTATATCTAATTATAAGTGTATCGTATCTGTTATTTTTTTGTTATAATTATGTTTAGAAAAACAAGGGAGGTTACCCTCTATGGCAAAGATAAATTTTAAGCCCGGCAACATGCTCTATCCTTTACCGGCTGTATTGATAAGCTGTGGTGATATTGATGGTGAATCCAATCTTTTTACTGTTGCATGGGCAGCTACCGTATGCACAAATCCGCCAATGGTTTCGATTTCTGTCCGACCGGAACGTTATTCCTATGACATGATCCGCAGGCAAAAAGAGTTTGTGATCAACCTGACGACAAAAGATCTGGCTTTTGCAACTGATTATTGCGGTGTCCGTTCCGGCCGGGACTATGATAAATGGAGCGATTGTCACCTGACAAAAGAAAAAGCAGATCAGGTCCTATGCCCGATGATCAAAGAATCACCTGTCAATATTGAATGTAAAGTCTCGCAGATTCAGGAATTAGGTTCGCATCATATGTTTATTGCTGATGTTGTTGCTGTTCATGTAGATGATACATTGCTAGATGAACATAATACATTTCATTTAAACGACAGTAATCTGATCTCTTATTCACACGGAACATATCTGACGCTCGGAGAGCCGGTCGGTAAGTTTGGATATTCCATTCAAAAAAAGAAAAAAAAGAAAGAACACAAACGAAAAGCAAAGTCATAAAATATACTATGACAATGTCAGCAACAGATTCATATACTATATAGCAACAGATCCTGTTAACAATGGTATACAAAGAACCGGCGTTTTTGATGCTATTCATGGTATAAAAGGGAGCACTTATGAAAATAACCTATATAAAAATCCGCAACTTCAAATCTATTCGCGATATTGAGATCTGTGACATTGAAAATGCATTGATCTTAGTCGGTAAAAACAGCACCGGCAAAACTTCTATCATTGATGCACTCTTATTAACTGCCGGTAAAACCCAAGTGGAAGATTACCAGTATCGTGACGCAAACACATCTATTGAAGTTTCTTTGCACATCGAATTTTCTACGGAAGATCTCGAATATTTTCACAAAAAAGGAACATTAAACAAGCTGCGTGATTATGATGCATGGTATCAGGAATTCTGCACAAAACTTCCTTCCTTTCAGGATAATGTACTTTCTTTTACCTGCATTATCACACCACAAAAGAAAGTACGTTATGACGATGGATTCCAAAAAAACAATCCATATATATTAGAAGTTTTTCCAAAAATCTACCATATTGATCAGACGCGAAACTTAGAAGCATTACAAAATGATGTATTTAATTTTTACGACAAAGAATCTTTCCAAAAACTCAAAGACAACCAATGTACTTTTGATGCGACAAGAACCTGCAACCGCTGCTTTCAGTGCATTGGACTGATCAACAAAAAAACACCGGAGGAACTAACTCTTTTTGAAACAGCACGACTTTTACAATACAAACTTTTTCATACGAACCTGAATGAATTTGCCAAAAAAGTCAATGAACATTTCCATGCGAATGCAAGTCCATCACAGGATATCCAATATGTTATGAATTATGATATTGACAGTCTGCTCCATATTGATACTTTAGTACGTAACAAGGTCCGTGGTGGTTCTGTCGGTTCGATCAATCTGCTTAGTGAAGGCTTAAGAAGTATTTATGCTCTTTCTTTTCTGGAGGCTTATATCGAAGAAGAAGATACTCTTTCTTGCATTATCATGATCGAGGACCCCGAAATCTATCTTCATCCACAGCTCCAGAAGGTAGCAAGTGAAATTCTTTACCGCCTTTCAAAGAAGAATCAGGTTTTATTTACAACACACTCCCCGAATCTGATCTTTAACTTTTCTACAAAGCAGATCCGCGAAATCATTCTTGATGAAGAATATTACACTATCGCACGTCAGGATACGGATATTGATGTCATTTTAGATGACCTTGGATATACTGCAAATGATCTGATGAATGTCAGCTTCGTCTTTATTGTAGAAGGCAAACAGGATAGCAACCGCCTGCCGCTGCTTTTAGAAAAATATTATTCCGAAATCTATGATGATGACGGCAAACTGCAGCGAATTACAATCATTCCTACTAATAGCTGTACAAATATTAAAACGTACGCAAACTTAAAGTACATCAATAAATTATATTTGAAAGATCAGTTTTTAATGATCCGCGACAGCGACGGAAAAAACCCAAAATACCTAAAGAAGCAGCTTTGTAACTATTACAGCCAGCGAGCCAAAGAAGATTTAGGCAATCTGCCAAAGATTGAGCCGAAAAATGTATTGATCTTAAAGTATTATTCCTTTGAAAATTACTTTTTAGAGCCATCCGTTATGAAAAAGATCGGCGTGATCCGTTCCGAAGAAGATTTTTACAATATTCTTTATAAAAAATACAAAGACTACTTATTTAAATTGAACAGTTTCAAAAAGCTGCTGCGCACAAAAAATTTCAGGATAAAAAATAAACAAGACATAAAAGACCATATAGAAGACATAAAAATATATGTCAGAGGCCATAATCTGTTTGACATTTTCTATGGACGCTATCACGGAACAGCCGAACAGGAAATCCTCAAAAAGTATATTGATGCCGCACCACGCGAAACCTTTCAGGATATTTTTGATGCGATCGACTCTTTTGTATACTTTGAAAACAGAAAAAAATGATGACAACAAAAACAGCCATACAGGATGGAGACGAATTTTTGTCACTTTTGTGTCACAAACCTTTTTTCTTGTTGACATAACATAAGTTTTGTTTATAATATTGTTATGTGTTGTTTTTTGCTTATTTTTACAAAAGGCAGGAAACACATTCGACAATTGAGACAAAATGCAGAGGTTTTTGCTAAAAAAATGTATTCTTCTTCTGCGACACAATACATTTTATGTGCACGAATTGCCATAAAATGTATTTTAAACTATAATAGTGAGATACTTATTTTGACTTATCAGACTGGACTTACAGATATTATATAAATTTTAATGCAATATACAAAAGAGAGCGAAATTGGATTTTATGAGGTGCAATATGGAAAATCAATATATTATTAAAGGCGGTGTTCCTCTCCGTGGAGAGGTTACGATCGGTGGTGCTAAAAATGCTGCTTTAGGCATACTTGCCGCTGCAATTATGACAGATGAAACGGTTTTGATCGACAATCTTCCTGATGTAAACGATATTAATGTTTTATTGACTGCAATTCAGGGAATCGGAGCTACAGTCAACAGGTTGAGCCCACATGCGGTAGAAATTAACGGCAGTACCATTGGAGCTGTAACGATTGATTACGATTCCATTCGTAAGATTCGTGCTTCATACTACCTGCTCGGTGCGTTGCTGGGCAAATATCAAAAAGCAAAAGTAGCGTTACCGGGTGGATGTGAGATTGGAAGCCGTCCGATTGACCAGCATTTGAAAGGATTTCGTGCACTTGGCGCTACGGTCAACATTGAACATGGTATGATCGACACTTTTGCGGAAAATCTGGTTGGAAACCACATTTTCCTTGATGTTGTTTCTGTCGGTGCAACGATCAATATTATGTTAGCTGCCTGTATGGCAGACGGAAAGACTGTATTGGAAAATGCCGCCAAAGAGCCACATATTGTAGACGTAGCAAACTTCTTAAACAGTATGGGTGCAAATATTAAAGGAGCCGGTACCGATAAGATCCGTATTACCGGTGTATCAAAGCTACACGCAAGTGAATATTCGATCATTCCGGATCAGATCGAAGCCGGTACTTTTATGGTAGCTGCTGCCGCTACAAGGGGCGATGTTCTGATCAAAAATGTCATTCCAAAGCATTTAGAAGCAATTACCGGAAAACTTACGGAAATCGGTGCATTAGTCGAAGAATTTGATGATGCTGTCCGTGTATCCGCAACCGGCAGATTAAGCCACACACAGGTTAAAACTTCTCCATATCCGGGATTTCCTACAGATATGCAGCCTCAGATCGCAACACTTCTGGCTCTTTCTGAAGGCACAAGTACCGTTACGGAAAGTATTTTTGAGAACAGATTTAAATATATTGATGAACTTTCCCGCATGGGAGCAAATGTAAAAGTAGAAGGAAATGTTGCTATTATCGAAGGCGTTTCGGGATTTACCGGAGCTGCTGTTTCAGCACCGGATTTGCGTGCCGGAGCTGCATTAGTAGTAGCTGCATTGGTGGCGGATGGTTATTCAACGGTCGATTCGATCAAGTTCATTGAGCGAGGTTATGAATGTTTTGAGCACAAACTGAATCAGCTCGGTGCGCGAATGGAAAAAGTTGAAATTGATGACGATAGAGCCATTCAAAAGTTCAAGCTGAAAATCGGATAGATATCTATAAAGAGCTTTTGCAACATAGGCAGAAAACCTACGAAGCAAAGGCTCTTTTTTTAGACAGATCATTTCATAAAAACATTTTTATTTTTTTAGAACTTTTTGTCAGCCTATACCG
>OKRY01000215.1_pt1 | contig 42014 bp, 32 predicted proteins | sample 1601121 | NCBI WGS metagenome assembly OKRY01 (sample SAMEA3541546, study PRJEB24748) | human gut metagenome | biome: human gut; feature: human-associated habitat; material: faeces | place: China | collected 2012
ATACAAGGCGGCAAATCCATCGCTCATGTGCGAATCGGAAACTATGTCCAAACAGGACCGAATGTCATGATTTTTGCATTCAACCATGGAACAGACCTCTCCGACACACCCATGATCCAACAAGATTATTATGACGCAGACGTAATAATCGAGGACGATGTATGGATCGGTGCAGGCAGTATCGTCACGGCCGGAGTACACATCGGACAAGGGTGTGTCGTCGGAGCGGGAAGCGTCGTCACTAAAGACCTTCCGTCTTACACCATTTGCGGAGGGATCCCGTGCCACCCCATTAAAAGCAGACAATAGTCATGCAAAAAATTTTATTACTGGAGGCACATACGATCCAGGCAACAAGTATCGCCAAATCTTTATACAAAAACGGCTATCATATAATATCGTTTTGCGACGAGAAATTCTCATACGGCTACTATACCCGATATGCTCACGAAAAGCGGCTCACCCCTTCCTGCACCAAAGACCCAGACAAGTATTATCGTTATCTGCTTGATTATTTACGTTCCGAAAAAATAGCAGCCGTCCTCCCGATGAGTGATGATTCCGCAGCCTTGTTGTCCAAGCATAGGGAAACGCTCTCCCAATACACCGCTTTTGCGGCCCCCTCTTATGAGGTTTTCGAAAACGGATACGACAAAAACAAATTAATGGCAGCCTGCCGAGAAAATGATATTCCTCATCCTTATACCATCGACCTGTCAAAACATTTCGACCTGCAAACCATGAAATATCCCGCCATTCTAAAACCCAACATAACATCCGGGGCCCGCGGAATGGTTATCATACACAATCCTGAAGAATTTTGGGAAAAGTACCCCTCGATCCAAAGGGAATACGGAAACTGCCATTTACAAGAATATATTCCAGCTGGAGGCAATCAATTCAAAGTACAATTATACCTTGACAAAAAAAATAATCTAATCCAATCCTCGGCTATCTGTAAATACCGCTGGTATCCAGTCCACGGTGGCAGCAGTTGTTGCAACGAATCAATCGAGAATCCCGACCTGATAAATACCTGCCATAAATTACTGGAAAAAATTAAATGGGTCGGCTTTGCCGACTTCGATCTCATAGAAGATCCTCGGGACCACTCGCTCAAGATCATGGAACTCAATCCGCGAATTCCGGCTTGCGTAAAAAGCGCTATCGTTTCCGGTATCGATTGGGGCAATGTCATCGTTGATGACATCCTGGGCAACACACAAAATAACTATACCTACACTCCGGGAAAATTTTTGCGTTTCCTCGGATTTGAAATACTATGGTTTTTGAAGAGTCCCGACCGTTTCAAAACCCACCCCAATTGGTTCAAATTTTTTGGAAAAAATATCTTCTATCAAGATCTAGAATTTACTGATCTGAAATCTTTCTTATTTGGAACCTGGGGAAACATACGCAAACTCTGTAATCCAAAATTCCGACAGACAAAAAAAGGGACTAATAAATAAAAACGATGAATATCCTGACTTTTGACATAGAAGACTGGTACAATCATGACGATTATTCGCAGGATTTCGAATGGGATAAATTCGAAGTCCGGCTCTACGAAGGAGTGGATAAAATTCTCGAAGCACTCGATCGTCGCCACCTCCGAGGAACATTCTTCTGTTTGGGATGGGTTGCCGAGAAGCATCCCGCTATTATTCGTCGAATAGCTGATGGAGGACACCAGATCGGTTGTCATTCCTACCAGCATCAACTCGCAACCCGTTTTACTCCCGCACAATTCGAACAGGACACAGGCAAAGCGAAAAAACTGCTTGAAGACATCGCAGGACGAGAAGTAAACGCTTATCGGGTCCCGTCGTTCTCTATCACTCGGAACAATCTGTGGGCTTTTGACCTGCTTGCAAAATTGGGCTTTCGTTACGATTGTTCGGTCTTCCCCTCCCAGCACGAATTCGGCGGAATACCGGAATTCCCCTCTTCCCCCTTCCTTATTCGGACTGCACACGGAACGTTGAAAGAATTTCCAATAAGTTTGGGAAACTTTCTGGGGAGATCGATCGTATATTCCGGCGGAGGATATTTCAGAATCATGCCTTACATGCTCATAAAATCCCTGATGAAAAAGTCGGACTACGTAATGTCCTATTTTCATCCGAGCGACTTCGATCCGGGGCAACCCCCAATGCCCCACTTAAGTCGAATGCGCCAATTCAAAAATCGGGTGGGACTAAAAAACGCTTATTCCAAATTTCAAAAGTTAATCGCTGATTTCGACTTCGCCTCGCTCGAAGCCATCGACCGGCGCATCGACTGGAGTACAGTTCGAATTATAAATCTGTAAACCAACATTCTACCATGAATACGAAAAAAATACCCTTCTCGCCACCAGACGTAGGCGCAACCGAAGCACAGGAAGTTACCCAGGCACTTCTTTCCGGATGGATTACCACAGGACCGCGTACCAAGGAGTTCGAACGGGAAATCGCAGCATATTGCCATACGGAGAAAGCCGTCTGTCTGAACTCGGCGACAGCCTGCATGGAGATGATTCTCCGCGTACTGGGTGTCGGCCCCGGAGATGAGGTTATCACTTCGGCATATACCTATACGGCTACCGCGAGCGTCACCTGCCACGTCGGAGCCAAAGTCGTTCTGGTCGATACGGCGCCAGGCTCCTTCGAAATGGATTACGACAAACTGGCCGATGCGATCACCGAGAAGACGAAAGTCGTGATTCCGGTGGATCTGGCTGGCATCGTCTGCGATTACGACCGTATTTTCGCAGCGGTCGAAAGCCGCAAACAACTATTCCGCCCCACGAACGAATTGCAGAAAGCCTTCGGCCGGGTCATCGTTCTTGCGGATGCCGCCCACGCTTTCGGAGCAAAACGTGCGGGCCGGGTCTGCGGCGAAATCGCCGATTTCACCTCTTTCTCCTTCCATGCCGTTAAAAACCTCACTACGGCCGAAGGCGGGGCCCTTACGTGGCGTAATATTCCCGGCATCGACAACGAATGGCTTTACAAACAATTCCAGCTCCTTTCGCTGCATGGCCAAAGTAAGGACGCCCTGGCCAAAACGCAACTGGGAGCCTGGGAGTACGACATCGTTTCTCCGGCTTACAAATGCAACATGACAGACATTATGGCCGGTATCGGGCTGGTACAACTCAAGCGCTACCCCGAGCTGTTGAAGCGCCGTCGAGAAATCATCGAGCGTTATGACAAGGCGTTGCGCAGGCTCAACGTACAGGTACTCGACCACTACGGTTCCGCTCACGCTTCATCCGGGCATTTATACCTGGTGCGGCTACTCGGGAAGGACGTTGCCGAACGCAACGATTTCATTACCCGGATGGCGGAACGAGGCATCGCCTGCAACGTCCACTACAAGCCGCTGCCCATGATGACGGCTTACAAGGCGCTCGGCTTCGACATCGAGGATTACCCCAACGCCTATGACATGTACCGCAACGAAGTAACTCTTCCGCTGCATACCCGCCTGACGGATGAAGATATCGACTATGTCCTTACGAATTTTACCGAAATCCTGTCCAAATAAACACACCGCTTGAAACGCACGTTCGATCTCATAGCAAGTAGTCTGGGTTTACTGTTATTGAGCCCTCTTTTCCTCATGCTCGCCATTTGGATCAAAATCGATTCCGAAGGTCCGGTTTTTTACCGCCAGGTACGTGTAGGAAAAGGAAACCGGGATTTTCGATTATTCAAATTCCGCTCGATGCGCGTAGGTTCCGACCAAAAAGGACTTATCACCGTCGGAGGACGCGATCCACGCGTGACTCGTTCGGGATATTACATCCGTAAATACAAACTCGACGAGTTGCCTCAGCTCATCAACGTATTCATCGGCGATATGAGCCTGGTGGGTCCCCGGCCGGAAGTCCGCAAATACGTCGATCTTTATACCCCCGAACAGATGCACGTACTCGACGTTCGACCCGGCATTACGGACCTGGCTTCGATCCGCTACCGCAACGAAAACGAACTGCTTGCACAAGTCGAAGATCCCGATCGCTACTATGTGGAAGTAATCATGCAGGATAAACTGCGTATCAACCTGGAATACGCACAACATCATTCGTTCGCAGGCGATATTCAACTGATATTCCGGACATTCCGGGCCATTTTACGATGAACAATCTCACAAATACCCTCCTTCAGTTATTACGTGCAGCCCTCGAGCCGACCGTATCACCGCCTTCTATCCCCCGCCTGACGGAAGAGGACTGGAACCGTCTTTTTACCCTTGCGGCCCAACACGGCGTTACGGCCCTGCTCTTCGACACGATTCTCCGGCTCCCGGAACAGCAACAGCCCTCCAGAGCCCTCAAAATCCGTTGGGCCCTGAGTTCGGAAGCCATCGAGAAGCGCCATGCCCAACAGACCCGTGCCGCACACGAACTGACAACGCTCTTCGCTTCGCACGGCGTCCGTACGATCCTTTTGAAAGGGCTGGGCCTCAGCATTTACTACCCCCGGCCGGAGCACCGCGAATGCGGCGACATAGATCTGTGGCTCAACGACTGCGACAAGGGCAACCGTTTGATCGAAGAGCTGGGGATTAAAATCAATCACGATAGTGAAAAACATGCCGTTTTCCATTACAAGGGCGTCATGGTCGAAAATCACAGCCATCTGCTTATGCCGTCGCACCGCCGGACGGAGCGTGCCATAGACGATTTTCTCGTGGGTGAAGCCGAGAACAGCCGATTAGCGCCGGCGGGCTATTACACCCCATCCCCGATGTTCAACGCACTCTATCTGCTGCGCCACATGGCCCGGCATTTCGGGACGGAAGGCATCAACCTCCGACATCTGCTGGATTGGGGACTTTTCCTGCGCAGCGAGCAATCGGAAATCGACTTCGAGAAAATCCTTACGCTTTACGCTGCAACCGGTTACGACACGGTCTATAACATTTTCACGGCATTGGCCGGCGAATTGCTCGACGAGGATTTCACACCGCTGCTCTCTGCCGTTCCGGATCCACAGCTCAAACAGCGGGTACTGAACGACATTCTCGGCTTCGGAGTGTACCGCACTCCGTCAGGTAACCGCCTGACCCGTATCGGCCGGAAAACCCGCAAACTCTTCTCATGCCGCTGGAAATACCGCACCTTGCTGCCTGAGAATTTTTGGCGGGACGTAATCCTGCCTTCGCTCCTGTTCCACCTGAAAAATCCGAAAAATATCTGAATCGAAGCATTCCGCACGCCATCGGCAGAGCAGATCCGCATCTCGATTGCCGCGGAAGGGTGTTCCCATATCTGCACGAAGGACATCTGCAACCGCCTGTCGAAAAAGTCCGCTCGTTTCGTTTTTCCGTCCGCCAGGGAGGTAGCCTGTAAAATCCGATTGCCATAAAAATATGAATCGAACGACAGGGAGTCTTTGACTCCCTGTCGTTTTTTCCTCCGATAAGAACCTTCTACTTCTCTTTTTTCTTATCTTGCGATCGTATAACAGAATCCTGAACGATATGCCCATATTCACTCCTCCATCCCCTGCCTTGCAAAAAGCCTGGTGGAAAGAAACGATCGTCTATCAAATCTATCCCCGCAGTTTCAAGGACAGCAACGACGACGGTATCGGGGACCTGAACGGAATCACCGAAAAACTCGACTACCTGCATGGGCTGGGAATCGAAACCCTGTGGCTCAATCCGATCTTCGCCTCGCCCAACGCCGACAACGGCTACGACATCAGCGATTACCGGCAGATCATGCCTGACTTCGGCACGATGGAGGATTTCGACCGGCTCCTGAAAGAAACACACGCACGGGGCATGCGTCTTCTCCTCGACCTGGTGCTGAACCACACCAGCGACCAGCATCCCTGGTTCCGCGAGGCCCGCACCTCGCGGGAGAACCCCTACTACGACTACTACCTCTGGTGGCCGGAGGAACAGGGCCACCCGCCCTACCGCAAGAGCCATTTCGACGAGAAGGGCGATGCCTGGTGTTACAACGCCCCGACACGCTCCTACTACCTGCACTATTTTGCCCGGCAGCAGCCCGACCTCAACTGGCAAAGCCCCAAGGTGCGGGCCGAAATCTACGACATTCTGCGTTTCTGGCTCGACAAGGGGGTCGATGGATTCCGTCTGGATTCGATTCCCTACATCGCAAAAGACACGTCGTTTCCGGAGATCGACCTTCGCAAATACCCGGACGTATTTCCCTATTACTCGCTGGGACCGCACCTGCACGACTACCTGCACGAAATGAACCGCGAGGTATTCTCCCGCTACGACTGTACGACCGTCGGCGAAGGCTCGAAAACCGCCCCCGAAGAGGGGTGGAAATTCATCGCACCCGAACGGCAGGAGCTCGACATGCTCTACCACTTCGGCGCGGCGGACATCCGCAACGAAACGGAGGCGGACGATCCCGCAACCGGTATCCCGTACAGCCTGCTCGCCCTCAAGCGTATGTACGCCGAATGGGACGCAGCCGTAGGCGACGGCTGGCCTACGATCTATCTGGGCAACCACGACCAGCCGCGCATGGTTTCGCGCTTCGGCAGCGACGCCCCCGAGTGGCGCGACCTGTCGGCCAAAATGCTCACGATGTTCCTGCTCACGATGCGGGGAACCCCCTATTGGCTGGCCGGCGACGAACTGGGCATGACCAACATCCGATTCACCCGCATCGAAGAGTACGACGACATTGACACGCGCAACCACTACCGCAAACTCCTGCGGGAAGGCGGCGATACGGAACAATTCCTGCGCGAGCAGCAGGAAATCGGACGCGACAACGCCCGCACGCCCTACCAATGGGATGGAACGCTCTACGCGGGATTCTCCACGGCGAAACCCTGGCTTCGCGTCAATCCCAACCACACGGAGGTAAACGCCGCCCGGGAGCTATGCGACCCCGATTCCGTATTGAACTTCTTCAGACGGGTCGTAACGCTGCGCAAAGAACATCCGGACCTGGTTTACGGCTCGTTCCGGCTGGTCGATGCAGACAACCCGCAGGTATTCGCCTACCTGCGGGAAGGGACAGGCCGAAACTACCTCACAGTCCTGAACTTCAGCCCGAAGGCTGCCCGGTTCGACCCGAAAACGGATTTGACCGAAGCCATGCCATTGCTGCATAACTACCCTGCCCCACCGATAGCCGAAAAAGAAGGCCCGATCGAACTACGGCCTTACGAAGGGATACTGTACCGGCTCGCATAACAGCGAACCGCACCGAAGCTGCGTTTAACCCATTCCGAACGCCCCCACAAGTAAAGGCCGGCCGCCAAACTCCCGCCAAAGAACCGACATTTTACAAATGCAAAAGACGGAAACCGCAGGGTTTCCGTCTTTTGCATTTTCGACCTAAATTCCTATTCCCACTCGATCGTTGCGGGCGGCTTGGAAGAGATGTCGTACACTACGCGATTGACCCCGCGCACCTTGTTGATGATGTCGTTGGACACCGCAGCCAGAAAATCGTACGGCAGGTGCACCCAGTCGGCCGTCATGCCATCGGTCGAAGCTACGGCACGCAGCGCCACGCAGCTCTCGTACGTACGCTCATCGCCCATTACGCCGACGCTCTTCACGGGCAGCAGAATCGCTCCCGCCTGCCATACCTGGTCGTAAAGTCCCCACTCGCGCAGGGCATCGATATAGATTTTGTCCACATTCTGCAGAATTTCCACCTTCTCCGGGGTAATATCGCCCAGAATACGGATCGCAAGGCCCGGACCGGGGAACGGATGCCGCCCCAGCAATTGCGGATCGATACCGAGGGACTTACCCACGCGGCGCACCTCGTCCTTAAAGAGCAGGCGCAGCGGCTCGACGATTTTCAGGTGCATCTCTTCGGGCAGGCCGCCGACGTTGTGGTGCGACTTGATCATCGCGGCAGGTCCCTTGACCGATGCCGAAGCGGACTCCACCACGTCGGGATAGATCGTACCCTGCGCCAGCCACTTTACGTTCTCGATCTGCTTGGCCTCGGCATTGAACACCTCCACGAAATCGCGGCCGATGATCTTGCGCTTCTTCTCGGGATCGGTCACTCCGGCCAGGTCGCCCAAAAACCGGTCGTGGGCCTTGACACCCTTGACATTCAAACCCATCCCCTTGTACGATTCGAGCACGCTGTCGAACTCGTTCTTGCGCAGAAGCCCCGAATCCACGAAGATACAATAAAGGTTTTTGCCGATCGCCCGGTGCAGCAGCACGGCAGCCACCGACGAATCGACACCGCCGGAAAGACCGAGCACTACACGGTCGTCGCCCAACTTCTCACGCAATTCCCGGACGGTCGTTTCGACGAAACTCTCCGGCGTCCAGTCCTGTTTGCAGCCGCAAATGCCGACCACGAAATTCCGAAGCAGCGTAATGCCGTCCGTCGAATGATACACCTCCGGATGGAACTGAATACCCCAACTCCGCTCTCCCTCAATACGGAAGGCGGCATAGCGCACGTCCTCCGTGCTGGCGATCACCCGGTAGGTGTCGGGAACCGAGGTAATCGTATCTCCGTGCGACATCCACACCTGCGTAGGCGACGGAACTCCCTGCATCAGCGGATCGGACGGCTCGACGACCGTAAGCATCGCACGTCCGTACTCCCGGCTGGGAGCCGACTGCACTTCGCCGCCGTAGAAATGAGCCAGGTATTGTGCGCCGTAGCAGACGCCCAGCAACGGCAGACGACCTTTGATCGCCGTCAGATCGGGCTTCGGGGCTTTCTCGTCCCGTACGGAAAAGGGACTTCCCGAAAGAATGACGCCCCGCACCGAAGCATCCAGTTCAGGGATCTTGTTGAAAGGGTGGATCTCGCAATAGACGTTGAGTTCACGCACGCGGCGTGCGATCAACTGCGTGTACTGCGATCCGAAATCCAGAATGACTATTTTTTCCTGCATCTATCCTAATTTGGTTTTATTTTCTTCACTCGCATTTTCCGAATTATCCTTTTTCATACGGTACAGATTCACGGCGATACGGACGACGAAAAAATAGAAAAGCGCCGATGCCAACACCAGATGGCGCATCCATGCGTACCGACAGCCCGTAAACCACCAGATCGCCAAAAGCGTCAGAACAACGAACACCGCCGCCCAATCGTATCGGGTCGTTCGCAACCGATTTCTTCGGAAATTCGACATAGCGGGTCAGGAGTTTAGCGCTCGCTGCTGTAATTCGGCGCCTCGCTCGTGATGGCAACATCGTGGGGATGGCTCTCCTGCATACCCGACGAGGTGATGCGGATGAATTGAGCCTGCTTGAGCGCCTCGATGTCCCGCGCACCGCAGTAACCCATACCGGCGCGAATACCGCCGACCAACTGGAAAACCGTTTCCGAAAGCATTCCCTTGAAGGGCACACGGGCCACGATACCTTCCGGGACCAGTTTATTGATATTCACATCGCCCTTCTGGAAGTAGCGGTCGGCCGAACCGGCTTTCATAGCGTCCAACGACCCCATGCCGCGATAGCTCTTGAACTTGCGGCCGTTGTAAATGATCGTTTCGCCCGGAGCCTCCTCCGTACCGGCGAACATCGAACCGATCATCACGCAGTCGCCGCCTGCGGCAAGCGCCTTGACGATATCGCCCGAATAACGCAAACCGCCGTCGGCAATGACCGGAATGCCGTACTTGCGGGCTACGGACGCAGCGCCGTAAATAGCCGACAACTGCGGCACGCCCACGCCCGCAATGACGCGGGTCGTACAGATCGAACCGGGGCCGATACCCACCTTCACGCCGTCGGCACCGTTGGAAATCAGGAACTCGGCGGCTTCGGCCGTGGCGATATTGCCTACGACCACCTCCAGATCCGGATAAACCGCCTTGATCTTGTGCAGCGTATTCTTCACATTGACCGAATGGCCATGGGCCGTATCGAGCACGACGGCATCGACATCCTCATCGACGAGCGCCTTCACGCGATCCATCACGTCGGGTGTGATGCCGACCCCCGCCGCAACGCGCAGACGGCCTTTCGCATCCTTACAGGCGTTGGGATGGTCCTGCACTTTCGTAATATCCTTATAGGTAATCAATCCGACGAGCTTGCCGTCGGCATCGACTACGGGCAACTTCTCGATTTTGTTGCGCAGCAGAATGTCGGCCGCACGCTGCAAGTCGGAGTTGTGAGTGGTCACCAGCCCCTCCTTGGTCATCACCTCGTCGATCTTGCGGTTCATATCGCGCTGGAACCGCAAATCGCGGTTGGTCACGATGCCGATCAAATGCTGATCCGGAGCCACGACGGGAATACCGCCGATCTTGTTCTCCTTCATCAATGCCAGCGCATCGCCTACGGTATCGTCCTTGGAAATAGTGATCGGGTCGTAGATCATACCGTTTTCGGCACGCTTCACCTTCCGCACGTGAGCCGCTTGCTCGGCAATCGACATATTCTTGTGAATTACGCCGATACCGCCTTCGCGGGCCAGGGCGATAGCCAGAGGCGCCTCGGTCACCGTATCCATGGCGGCCGATACGATCGGGATGTTGAGTTGGATGTTTCGGGAAAAACGGGTCACTACGCTGACCTCACGCGGCAACACTTCGGAGTATGCGGGCACCAGAAGCACATCGTCGAACGTCAGTCCTTCGGGTTGCACCTTCTCATTGATAAAAGACATAGGAGTGAGATTTTGTTGCCTGCAAAAGTAATCATAATTTTTGGATTATTTTTCGTACACTCCCCGAATTTCCAAAAAATCGGCTCCACAGCAAGAAAAACATCCTTACAGCAGGGCGACCGTTTCAAAATCACGGGCATCAAGCCACCACGACGCTGCCGAAGCGTATTGTTTGCCTCTGGGGAGCGAGGTTTCGGCATCCAAGTATCACCTTTTTCAAAAAACAATTCCCGTATGAAATTTTATTACAATTCTATCGTTTAATTAATATAGTGGGCTTGATTTTAAGTTTTTACTTCATAAAAATATAGACGGCGCATCGGCAAACTATCGTCCTGCAAGCCGAATCACCGAAAAGATACATGATACGTTAGACACTCTTCTATCATGAAAAGAATTCTGCTTTTTATTACGGCAACGCTTTTGCTCGCCTCCGGAACCTCCTGCTCGGACGACAATACCAATTTCGATCCGATCGGTGACGAACTGGGAATTCCTTATAAAGATGGTCACGATGTCTATGGCGTGGAAGTTTGGGAAGAAACATCAGTAATTCTTACAAACTATTATTCCTTAATTGAAGAAATCATTCAAGAAAAAACAGCAAAAATCCAATCAATCTGGTGGCTTTCTCCTGCCAAAGAAAAGTGTAATGTCCGTTGGAACTGTTCGGCTCCTATTATGGGGAAAACAGATCATTCATCCTCATATATAATCAATCCCGATTACAATATGAATTCATCGCAAATTACGATTGACTTAACAGATGTAACGGACAATTTTACCGTCGAAGCAATTGTTTCCATTGGGAATCTATCCATACGTCGATTCCAAACTATCCCAATTGTGACAAATGAGATTCGATGCGATGCATTTTATTACACCTTCGGGACACCACTCATGCAATTAGAAAATAATATAGACAATGAAAATACACTCAACTCTGATATATTAAAGGCGACCTATTATGCAAGAACTCGTCCGGTCAATTTTCTCGGATTTACGAATTTACCGGGACAAAGATTAGAAAAATTATACTGCACGGCCACAATTGCAGATCCGAATCCTCTACATGATTTACAATATGCGTGCAAGATATGTTTATCTCCTGAAGAACCGGAATTTGAATTACAAAGCGGATCGGAGAATGTATATCGCGTTCTGAATCCCCAACAGTGGGAAATCAACGGTTTGCTCTGCACACTCGAAAATACGACCTGGCAACAGTTAGGTGCTTCAGAAAATACGGACGATACAGAATTTGCATGTTTAACTATCAAGAAACTATAAAAAGAGAGGAAAATTTTCCTCTCTTTTCAGTGAATATCGTTATAGTTTGATACCTAAAGGGTAAAATTTACCAAATTGATTTTCTGCAAAAGGTTCATCTGTATTGATAAAAATATGATTAGTGGGTAAGGTTTGAATCCGAGAATCTTTAGGGCCGCCTTGTGGAAGATTATGGAGACGGATAACCGTGTATAGATTACCTAAAGTTGATAATTCAATATATGTAGTATTATCCTTTTTCAATACAATTCCATTCGCAGACAAATTACCTGCTAATGCGGGTCCTTTACAGGTGATTCCTTCTTGATTTAATATAATGTTTTTATCTTTCACTGTAACGGTATCGAACTCTCCATTGAGAGCTTTCACAGTCCCCGAAGCCGTAACGGTATTAACCTCCAAGTCATCCGGTATATCCATGGGGAAATCGCCCTCGATCTTTGAAGCGGTCAGGGTTCCCTTCGTCGTGATATTGCCTGTGGCGACGATGGTCCCCGCATCGATCCGACTCTTGACATTCAACGTATTAGTTTCCACTTCGCCTTTATTATTGATCGTTGAAGAATTAATTGTACCCACGTTCATAACTTCAGCATCCATAGCTCCGTTGCCTATATGCATACGATCCCGGTCGGTCATACTAAACGAATCAATTCCTTCATACCATACGACAAGGATTTTACCTTCTGAAGTAAATTCCTGTACTAAAGCTGACTGGCGTTTAGCATCACTGCGATTACCGAGCTGAGCGATCCAATCGCCCGGTTGAGGCTCGCCGGTTCCTTCGGAATCGGTACTCGAAAACTCGATCCAGTCTTCTCCCGCAGCTGTTACCAGTTTCCAATATTGACGAGTTGCAGCACCGGATGCCGAATTTTTCTGAAGGAAATAGACTTGATCGTTTTTCACAAAGTTGTTGTAACCGTAAAGAAATTCCAAATCGGCATGCCAAATATTATCCTGGGTTTGCGGCGTATAGAGTGTCGGTGAAGAGGAAAACTCGACCTTCGCATTCCGGAAATATACAATGGCTCCAGCGGTATTATTATATATCTGAAAATTCCGCATACCGGTCGGTGTCAAAACCGTCGATATCCGAATCCATCGCCCCACTTGATATTCCGCAAGCTCGACGATACTTTTCGTTTCATCCGCAGCTCCCAAACGAATCTGCGCCGGAGCCTCGGCGAAGACATCGACCGAAGTCGCCATCGGCCGTCCCTGGGAACAAAGCGGGGCATCTTCGAAATAGTCGAGCCAGACCCCTGCCGATGATCCGGCACCTACGGTTTTCATACACGATTTACCGTGAAAATTTCCGAACGAAAGGTTGCTGCCGTTCGTCGTTTTCCAGTTGGCAGCCGATGCCAGCGAAGTGTCCGCACCCGGCTTCATCGCTGCGATTTTGTTTCCCTTTACCTGTTCCGCAGCGACGATCCGGGCGGATGCCGAAGAAAAAATCACGCGGTCGCTCATCATAGTACTGAATGTTCCGGGACGGGATGCCTGTTCGGAACGGTCGGCGGACAACGCCCTTGCACTTGCGTTCTCCAGTCTGGACGGATTTTCCGTCGCATCGATCTTCTTTTTCATAAGCAATAGCGGTTTAATTATTTATTTACTTGGGTCAGCAGCGGGAATCTTCGCCAGAAGATACCCTCCCGCCATTCATTCTCAATCGATCTTCACCTGCGGTCAAAACCCGAATCGGCCTGTCTGCCGGGATTTCGGCCTCATTCTTTTATAAAGATAGCAAATAAATTATTGCATTCCAAACGAAACGTGCGCTATTTTCGAAGATCGGGACAAATCCGTTCCCGTCCCTTTCCCGAACTTTCGAGATCGGCAATCCCCGTAATGGATCCGGCACTCTCACCCCGCCGCCGACATATCGCCGTACATACAGCGGTGAAAGCCACAATACGGTCTCGCGCCGTCCATCCGGCACGAAAGCCTATTCCCCTCAAGCATCGGTTCGCAGGAAACAGGACATAACGAAAAAATATCGGAAGCTCCGCCGGGAACTTCCGATACACATAAAGAGGATATAAAAACCCGTATTTCTAATATTGCTCCGACTCATTCGGGAAATCGCCCGATTTAACGTCCTCAACATAAGACGTGACCGCACCGGTCATCACCTCGTGCAAATCGGCATAACGGCGCAGGAAACGCGGCGAGAAACCCTTGTTGATCCCCAGCATATCGTGAATCACGAGCACCTGTCCGTCCACGCCGCCCCCGGCCCCGATACCGATGATCGGAATCCGCAGTTCGGAGGCGACCCGGGTCCCCAGCGCCGCAGGAATCTTCTCGAGCACGATGGCGAAACATCCCGCGTCTTCGAGCAGATGAGCGTCCCGCACCAGCTTCTCGGCCTCCTCCTCGTCTTTGGCCCGCACGTTATAGGTACCGAACTTATGAATCGACTGTGGCGTCAGGCCCAGATGCCCCATCACGGGGATTCCCGCCGAAAGGATACGGTTCACCGATTCGAGGATCTCCTCGCCGCCTTCGATCTTCACCGCATCGGCCTCGGTCTCCTTCATGATGCGGACGGCCGACTCGAGCGCCACTTTCGAATTTCCCTGGTACGTACCGAACGGCAGATCGACCACCACCAGCGCACGGCGCACGGCGCGTGCGACCGAGCGGGCATGGTAAATCATCATATCGAGCGTAATGGGCACCGTCGTTTCGTAACCCGCCATCACGTTGGCCGCCGAGTCGCCCACCAGAATCACATCGACCCCCGCCGCATCCACGATGCGGGCCATCGAATAATCGTACGAAGTCAGCATGGCGATCTTCTCCCGGCGCTGCTTCATCTCCCACAGACGATACGTCGTGACCGCCCTCACTGTACTCTCTACTGACATAGCATTATATATTTTCAATTTTCGAATCGGGAACCCTCCGGGTATTCCTCCTTTTCCCACCGGTAACCCGGGGCAAATTTAGCGTTTTGGCCGGACTTGCCAAAAAAAGTTCCACAAAACGACTCCTCCGGCCACCGAAACGTTCACCGAATGTTTGGTTCCGGCCTGCGGAATCTCGATCGCCCCGTCTGCCGCATCCACGACCTCCTGCGCCACGCCGTCCACCTCGTTGCCGAACACCAGGGCGTATTTCTGCCCCGGTCGAGGCCGGAATTCATCCAGCATGACGGCTCCTTCGACCTGCTCCACGACGTAAATGAGATACCCCTGCGCACGCAGCGCAGCGATGCAGTCGGTCGTCGCGGCGAAATAGTCCCACGCAACGGTCAGCTCGGCTCCGAGCGCCGTCTTGTGGATCTCCCGGTTGGGCGGGGTGGCGGTGATGCCGCACAAGGCGATACGTTCGACGGCAAAGGCGTCCGCCGTGCGGAAAAAGGCCCCGACGTTCTGCATCGAGCGTACGTTGTCCAGCACGACCGCCACCGGCATTTTCTCCATACGGGCGAACTCCCCGGCAGAGGGACGCCCCAGCTCTTCGTTGGTAATCTTTCTCATCGTTACAACTTCCCTGTTTTCACGGCAAAAGTAAGCAAATCCGAATATTTTAGCTAACTTTGGCGACCTAAATACACGCAAAAGCGTCCCGTTCCGCAGACGGCTCCGCCCGGCGGACCGGCAACCGGACGGAACGCGCGACAAACGACTACGATCGCCTATGAAGCAAATCGCACTTATCCTGACACTTCTGCTGGCTGCCGCCGGCGCCTCGGCCCAGGAGGTTTTCATCGGAGCCGACTTCGACACCCGGTTCGACAACCGCGAACACTCGGACTGCAACATCGACGATTCGCACACGTTCTTCAGTATGCGCCTGACCCCGAAAGCGGGTGTTATCTGGTCCGAAAAGAACCGGCTGGTGGTAGCCGTCGATCTGTTGCAAGACTTCGGCGACAAGGAACACAAGTTCTTGAGTAAAGTGGACCCCCAGATCTACTACCAGTTCAACTCGAAGACGGCACAGGCCGTAGCCGGTATTTTCCCGCGCTCCCTGCTGCTGGCCCGATACGATCCGTTCTTCCTGGGCAGTGCCTACTCGTTCTATAATAATCGCATCCAGGGCCTGGCCGCCCACTATAAATCCCAAACGGGCTCCTTCATCGAGTTCGCCATCGACTGGGAGGGAATGCGCTCGTACCAGACGCGCGAGAAGTTCCGCATCCTCTCGGGCGGCGAATACAAGGGACGCCATTGGTACGGCGGCTATGTCATGACCCTGCTCCACTACGCCAAAACCGACAATACGGAGTTGGACGAAGGGGTCGTGGACCACATCCTGCTCAATCCCTACGTCGGCTACCGCTACGAAGGAGCCTACACCTTCGATGCCCGGCTGGGTTACCTGCAAAGCCTGCAGCGCGACCGCCGCACCGAAGAGGGCTGGAAAGCGCCCAAAGGCGGGCGCCTCACCCTGTCGGTAAGCCGCTGGGGTGTCTGTTTGCTCAACGAACTCTACGTCGGCGAGAACATGCTCCCCTTCTGGGACATCTATGGCACCGGACTCTATGCCAGCGGCCCCTTTTACGCAACCCCCAAGAAGATCTACAACCAGACGGCCGTCACCTACAACCGCCGCTTCTTCAACAACACGGTGGGCGTTTCGGCCGGATTCTATTTCCATTACGACGGCGTGGGCCTGGGCCTGCAACAGATCCTGAAAGTATCGGTCAATCTGCAAAAAACCGTTTACCGTCCCAAAAAATAGACGCAAAGGCGGAAAAAAGTTGTAATTTTGTGAAAAATATACCTGCTATGGCAATCGCAACCAACGACACCAATACCAAGGAGAAAGCCGCGAACTTTCTCGAAGAGATCATTCAGGAGTCCATCGCCAAGGGCGACACGCGCGTACAGACACGTTTCCCGCCCGAACCCAACGGCTACCTGCATATCGGCCACGCCAAGAGCATCTGCATCAACTTCGGCCTGGCCAAGAAATACGGCGGCAAGTGCAACCTGCGTTTCGACGTTGCCAATCTGGAAAACAGCCGCGTGACCATTGAAAAAGAGCGCGAAGAGATCGCCTCCTATAAACAGGAAATTGAAACGCTGAAGAACCGCCTCCAGCAGAAGGAAGAACGTTTCTCCGAGCAGAAGGAAAAAATGCTTTCCAAAGCCCGCGAGGAAGCTCAGAAGATCCTTCAGGATGCGAAGGACACCGCCGATCAGACGATCCGCAACATCAACAAGCTTGCCAAGTCTTCCGGCGTCAATAAAGAACTGGAAGCTGAGCGGACCAAGCTACGCGGCAAGATCCAGGATGTAGACAAGAAACTGGCAGTTAAGAAAACCGCCGCACCGAAAAAAGCCGTTTCCGCGAAAAAGCTGCGTCTCGGCGATACCGTGCGCGTTCTCTCGATGAATTTAAAGGGAACCGTCAGCTCCCTGCCGAACGCCAAGGGCGATCTGTATGTACAGATGGGAATTCTGCGCTCCCTCGTCAATATCCGCGATCTGGAAATGGTCGAGGAAGCATCCATCACCGGACCGGGACTTTCCGGCACGCATACGGGCGGTTCCCGCGGATCCGGAAGCGGAAGCAGCAAGATCAAGATGTCTAAGTCCTTCAGCGTATCGCCGGAGGTCAACCTGATTGGCATGACCGTCGATGAGGCGATCCCGGTACTCGACAAATATCTGGATGATGCCTACCTGGCGCATCTTCCGCAGGTCCGCGTCGTACATGGTCGTGGAACCGGCGCTTTGAAAGCGGGCGTACACCGCCACTTGAAGAAATTAAGCTATGTCAAGGAATACCGGCTTGGCGAGTTTGGCGAAGGCGATACAGGCGTTACAATCGTAACATTTAAATAAGAAATATCCATAACTGTGAAGGTACTGAACAGTTACAAATATCCAAAAAAACAGGAGGAATCAACATGGCTGAAAAGCAGCGCATTCTCATCGTAGATGACGACTACAACATTGCTGAACTAATCTCACTTTACCTGACGAAAGAATGTTTTGAAACGAAAATTGTCGGAGACGGGGAAGAAGCTCTCCGGGTATTTCCCGAATTTCAGCCCAACCTGATTCTCCTTGATCTGATGCTTCCGGGCATCGACGGCTATCAGGTCTGCCGGGAACTGCGAAGTACCTCCCAGGTGCCAATCATCATGCTCTCCGCCAAGGGCGAAATCTTTGATAAGGTGCTGGGGCTGGAGCTGGGCGCCGATGACTACATGATCAAACCATTCGATTCGAAAGAGTTGGTTGCCAGAGTCAAAGCCGTTCTGCGGCGCTACCAGCTGCCGGTGCAGATGCCTGCATCGTCCGTGACCGAACAGCATGGCAATTTTGTCGAATATCCGGATCTCATCGTCAACCTGACAAACTACTCCGTCATTTACAACGGACACTCGATCGAGCTGCCGCCGAAGGAACTGGAACTGCTCTATTTCCTCGCGTCCTCACCAAACCAGGTATTCACAAGGGAGCAACTTCTCGACCATATCTGGGGATATGAATACATCGGCGACACGCGGACGGTAGATGTCCATATCAAGCGCCTCCGTGAAAAAATCAAGGGCAACGACAAGTGGGCGCTGACGACCGTCTGGGGGATTGGATATAAATTTGAGGTAAAACGGTAACTGTTAGTAAAGGAACTGAACTGTTACGTGAAGAGGTAACCGGAGGTTTACCATGAAATCAAACCACTACACACATTCTCTTTATTATAAACTGCTGATCGGCTATCTCATCTTCGGTCTGCTTGGATTCATCACGATCGCGACCATCTCATCTGAGATGACCTACCACCATCTGGTGGAACGCGAATCGGAGGTTCTGTATGACGAGGCGACCATGATTGCCGATCGGTGCAGCAAAGCCTACGAGGGAAAAACCATCAATCTCGACTCGGCATATCCACAGATCGAGGCGGTTTCCGCCTATCTGCAATCGGATATCTGGATCCTGAACCATGAGGGCACCATCGTTGCGGACAGCAGCGACAGTCGTACCGGCATCGCAATCGACGATTTCGACCCGACCGCACAGGGCAACCGGCTCTATTCCATCGGACAGTATTACAACCTGTTTGACAGCAAAGTACTCTCCGTTTCCGCCCCGATCACAGGCAATATGAAGACCTACGGCTACATCGTGATTCATATGCCAATCCAGAACATTGAGGCGGAACAGAACGGATTTCTGAATATTATTTACATAACATCGATCATCCTGTTCTTCCTATCCCTGGTGGTGCTTCTTGTTTTTACAAAAGTGGTCTATTTCCCGCTCAAAAAGATTACGGTCGCAGCCAATGAATATGCAGCCGGAAACCTGGCACACAATATCCCGATTACCACCCACGACGAGATCGGCTATCTCGCCAGCACATTAAACTATATGTCCAGCGAGTTAAATGAAATGGAACAGTACCAGCACAATTTCATCGCGAACGTATCGCACGATTTCCGCTCGCCTCTGACTTCCATCAAAGGCTATCTCGAGGCAATTCTCGACGGCACAATCCCGCAGGAACTCTATCACAAATACCTGCACATCGTTATTTCCGAAACCGAACGCCTCAACAAGCTGACCCAAGGCATGCTAACACTCAACTCCCTGGACAGCAAAGGCTACTTAACCCGGACAAATTTCGATATCAACCGGACGATCAAGGATACCGCCGCAACCTTCGAGGGCACGTGCAGCGCAAAAGGCATCACGTTTGACCTGACCTTTGCGGATAGCATCCAGATGGTCTACGCCGATCTCGGAAAAATCCAGCAGGTTCTCTACAACCTGATCGACAACGCGATCAAATTCAGCCACGAGGATTCGATCATTTACATCCAGACCTCCATCCGGTATGAAAAAATCTTCATTTCCGTCAAAGACACCGGCATCGGCATCCCGAAGGACAGCCAGAAGAAAATCTTTGAACGTTTCTACAAGACCGACTTATCGCGCGGAAAAGATAAAAAGGGGACCGGACTGGGGCTTGCGATTGTCAAAGAGATTATTCAGGCACATGGGGAAAATATCGACGTTGTCAGCACCGAGGGCGTGGGGACGGAATTTATTTTCAGTCTGCCGAAGGCGACGGCGCTATAGCAAATTGAAACTGTCCAATCCCTTCGCAATTACAGCAAATCTTCCATCTGGCATCCCAGTGACCGTGCAAGCGCACGCACGGTTTCTGCGGATGCTTTTTGAATCTTCTTTTTTCCCTGTTCATACTGCTGAATACTCCGCAGCGTAACCCCCGATTGCTCTGAAAGATCCTTTTGGGTATATCCCGCAACGGCAACTTTAATCCTGCTTGTGGAAGCCTGTCCATATGGATCCCAGTTTGACAGGATATTAAACCACGAATACAATGCAGGAATAACGGTAAGACCGATAATTACGCATAGTGCAATTACATTTGTTTTTATATGGCGAAGGTCAGCCCGTATAATCTTAAATATATTTTTCATAACTGTACCTCACTTAAAAATGCTTTGATACTGTCTGTAAGAGAAGTATCAGCCTGTTTTTCCTTAATCTCAATATTGAGCTCATTGAGCTTTCTTGCGAGCTTGTCATCAATATAATCAATAACTATAAGATAAGCACAGAATATAAAAAGTGAGATTACCCAAAGAAGCAGATAAACAACTTTAGCTGTATCCATGGTAAACATAAGCACCATGAATACTAAGGGAATTATCATCATACATCTTAAGCAGACCTTTTTCTTGTGCTGGTTCTTAGCGTGCATATTTTCTGCAAATGCTGTGATTTCCGCAATAACAACATCTATATTAAAATCATCATTTTGCATAAATTCATTTCTCCTTTACATAAAATGTGTTTCTTTCATACGGCGTTCGAAGAACTCGCGTACTTCAAGAAGTGACTTTCTGATTCCAAGTCCCAGAATAAGGGAAATAACAGCATAAGCGCATAATTTCACAAGAAATACAGCGTAATCACACTGATATAATCCGCTTATTGCCTCCCTCATGGCATTGATTGCATAAGGGAATGGGAAGTAAAGGTACACATTCTGGAAGAATTCAGGAAGAAGTTCTATTGGATAAGTTCCGCCTGAACCGGCAATCTGTAACACAATCATAACTACAGCAATAGCTTTTCCCAAATCACCAAATGTAAGAACAAGTGTATATATAAATAATGTAAATACAAAGCTTGTTATAGCGGCTGCAAGCCACAGCATGAATGGGTGGGTGCAGTCAATTTTTAAAATGTACAAATCACCAAGAACAACTACAAGAGCCTGAAGCTGTCCCATTGCAAGGAAGAGTAATGCACGGCCTATATATTTCTGATGTTCTGTGGCATCCTTGAATTCGTCATCTTCGTAGTCCACCTTTACTTTCATAAGGGCAACTAAAACAATTCCACCAACCCAAAGTGCAAGTGTTGTATAGAAAGGTGTAACACTTGTTCCATAGTTAGTCTGCATATAGACATATATTTCTTCTACCTGTACCGGCTCTGACAGGAATGACGCTATTGACTGTGCGTCTGAGTTGATGAAATCCATTATCAGTTTATATGTAGAAGATGAACTTATATCTCCTACTGAACCAGATATGGTATCAAGTCTTTTGTTGAGTGAATCAAGTAATGTTTTTGTGCTTTCTAGAGTTGTATTAATATTTACAGATATATCACTCACACCAAGGAGCATCTGTGATATTCCGTTAATATTGTCTCCGGCACTGCTTATATTAGCGGCAAGGCTACTTACGGCATTCTTAATGGAAGCCTTAAGGAGGTTAACATTAGTTCTTATTACAGTCTGCATAATTGTCTGGCTCTTCTGAAGCTCTGTGCGGCACTGTTCAACAACAGACTTGATTAACTGGTATTTTGCCTGAAGTGTTTCAGGTGAATCAGTAAGAATATCGGCACACTGCTGAACAAGGTTGTATGCGATATTCTCCATAGCGTTAACAGAAGCTAGAGCTGACTTTAGGGCGGTGATAACTGCCGGATCAATGCCATCTACTTTGCTGAGGGAATCAATAGCGTCTTCAAGAGCCTTATTCTGGTCTATAAGTTCCTTTAACTGTTTGTTGGCTTTACTAAGCTCAACGCCAGCCTGTCCGACATCAGTTATTGAAAGCTGTACAGCTTTATCAAGAGAATCAAGTGCACTGTCAGTTAATTCATTCATAGCTTTAAGCTGCGCATCAATCTGGTTTGCAATATCATCTGTGACATTATCAAGAGATTTATTGGCAATATCAGCAACATCAGTTGTTCCGGTAAGAACATCTTTAATCTGTGGAAGAACCTCCTGAAGTTTTGCAAGATTATCTGCCAGGTCTGAATTACTCTTAATAAACATGTCAATCATGGTATCGTAAGAATTAATATTGGCAGATACACTCTGTAAATCCTTAACTGTCTTTTCAATAATTGAAGGATCATTTTCAGCTATTTCGTTAAGTCCCTGCATAATAGTCTTAACACACACATCAACGAATTCGGAATTGATAGTGTTCTGAAGAGTGCTTTTTCCTGTATCTGTAATCTTGGAAGCAACAGCATTTTTCTTGGAATTCTCATAATATGTAACTGTTGGTGGATTAAGACCATTGTCAAGGAAGTCATACAGGCTTCGTGAAAAGTCCTCACCAACAACGATAACGGCATAGTACTTCCCGGCATTCAGTTTATTCATGGCTTCATCTTTAGTTTCCGGAAAACGCCAGCCTAATTTATCATTCGAATGAAGCTGTTCAACAATCTGTTCTCCCATATTGATAGTGGAATCATCAGATTCAGAGTAGCCTTCATCTTCAGAAACAATAGCAATCTGGACAGACGCAGTGTTTGCGTAAGGATCCCAGTTGGAATATATGTTAAACCATGCGTAAAGCGATGGAATAAGGCACAGACCAAGCGCAATGGCTAAAGCCAGAATATTCCTGCTAAGACCTTTCAAATCTTTTTTGAAAATCTTAAATATCATAACATTCCTCAATTCTTTAATTATCGTTTAAAACTTATATGTATTTTACTTAAGAAACTGGGGAAAATCAATACAGAGAGGATAAATCAGACATATTTAATAAATAAAGAAAGGATATGGATTTATGAACATATTGTATTGTGGTGATAAACCAATGCAGAAGGGGATTCTTTTATCTTCAATGTCTCTTATTAAAAATGTGGATGAACCGTTAAATATATATATTCTCACGGTTGATTACAGGGAAAAAGGTATTAATTACAAGCCGGTTGATAAAGCATTTGCAAAATATCTGAAAGAAAAATTGAATAAATCGAACATTAAAGTAAATATCTTTCTTGTTGATGTTACAAGATATTTTGTTGAGGAGCTGCCGGAGGCAAATATGCAGAGCAGATTTACTGCGTGCTGTATGCTGCGCCTTTTTGCTGATAAGACAGATATTAAGGATAGAGTTCTTTATCTGGATACTGATGTGTTGTGCAGAAAAGATTTTAGGGATTTTTATTATCAGAATATGGATGGCATAGAGATTGCGGGAGTTTCTGATTATTATGGCAGATGGCTTTTCGGTGATGGTTACATTAATTCCGGAGTAATGCTTATGAATATGAGGATGATAAGACAGAACGGGCTTCTGGAGAAATGTCGTGAACAGTGCATAAGAAAGGAAATGTTTATGCCTGACCAGACGGCTGTTAATACATTTGCAACAAGAGTTAATCTGTGCGGACGAAAGTTTAATGACCAGAGGAGGCTGCATGACAACACTGTTTTTCAGCATTTTACAACTACCTTCCGGGTGTTTCCGGTGATAAGGACTGTTTCAGTCAAGCCGTGGGAGATTGATAAAATGCATAATATACTTGGGCTTCATGAATATGATGAGCTTTTGGATTCTTATAACAGGGAGCATGAAGAGTACATGGCAGTTTCACGTATTCCTGTGTTTTTCTCGATTAATGAACAGTACGCACCATATCTGGCAGTGTGCCTTAAATCGCTGGCTGTACATGTGGCTTGTGATGAGCGTTACCGAATTATTGTTATGTGCGATAATGTGAAGAATATTACGATGATTCAGCTTCGTAATGTGATAAAGGATTATGAAAACATAGATATTGAATTCGTTGATATAAGAAAGAAAATGTACGAATATTCTGAAAGCTTTGGACAGACAGTTACTGACAGACAGGAAAACAGGCTTTATTCAGGCGAGTTTACACTGACGATATATTTCAGGTTATTTATTGCAGAGCTTTTTCCAGAGCTTAATAAAGCTGTGTATATTGACTCTGATACCGTAATAAATGATGACATTGCAAAGCTTTATTCAGTTGATATGGGAGATGCAATGTTTGGTGCAGTAAGAGATACATTTGCAGGAAAGAATACAATACTGGCTCATTACATTGAAAATGTAGTGGGAATAGAGCGGGATGAATATGTCAATTCAGGAGTGCTTCTTATGAACCTTGATAAGATAAGACAGGCTCATCTGGCAGACAGATTCTTAAAGCTTATGGCTGAATATCACTTTGACAGTGTTGCACCTGACCAGGATTATATTAATGCCATGTGTGCAAAAGAAATATATTTTCTTGATAAGGAATGGAATGTTATGCCTAACAAGGGCGGGGAGTATATAGCAAGACCAAAGCTGATACATTATAACCTGTTTGATAAGCCGTGGCATTACAGCGAGATTCCGTATGAGGAGTATTTCTGGCAGTATGCGGCGGAGTCTGGATTTTATCCGTTGCTGATTAAACAGCGTGAGCAGTATGGAGATAGTGAAAGGAAAGCAGACCGTGAGAATTTAAAGAAACTGCTTTCAAGGGCTGAGAATATTGCGGACGGTGACGGGGTTAAGTTTTCAGATGTTGTGGGAAGCAGATTGGTTGTGGACAGTGGTTTCGTGAGTGATTGCAGTAATGCTACAAAATAAATTATGTCGGAGGAGATATGATTGGTGATAGGGAGCAGGTTTATGAAAATATTAGGACGGCTGTAAGCCTTAATCAGTTGAATTCAAAGGTTGAGCCGGGAGACCCTAAGCTGTTACGCGAAGATAAAGAAGCATTACTAAGACATTATATTGATTACCGCACAGCATATGGTTTTTGTGTGAAGAAATATATTGCAGAAGCTATATTTCATGCCGGGACTTCTGCGGTGGGGCTTATAACACAAGTTGACGGACTTGAGAATCTTTCTGGAATCAGAGGTCCTGCGATTGTAACATGCAATCATTTCAGCCCGTTAGACCCTGCAATTGTCAGGTTTGCAATGAGAAAAGCTGGATTCAGAAGAATAAGTATTGTTAATCAAGATTCTAACCTTGCAATGAAAGGTTTTGTCGGGTATATGCAAAAATATGCCGACACAATGCCCGTAAGCAGCCTGAAATGGTTTATGGAGACTGAGTTTCCTGATCAGATTAAGAATGCACTTGATGAAAACAAACTTGTGCTTATATATCCTGAGCAGGAAATGTGGTTTAATTATCGGAAGCCCCGTCCATGCAAAAGAGGTGCATATCTGTATGCGGTAAAGTTTAATGTTCCGGTGATTTCGCTGTTTGTTGAACAGCAGGTTAAAAGTACACATTTGCACACATTCAGGGTACATGTCCTGCCAGTAATATATCCGGACAGACAGCTTGATGAAAGGACAGCAAGTTTAAGAATGCAGCACACAGACTATGAGCAGAAATGTGCTGCATATGTCATGGCATATGGAAAGAAGCTGACTTACGATTTTGAAGAGGGCGATATTGTAGGAAGATAAAAGCATTTGACGCGGAAAGAATTGAAGTGTATATATATTTGAAGAAATTACAAAGATTGAGAGGAAAATGTATATGAAGATACATTCAGTGGCAGTACTTGGAGCAGGAGCAGTCGGCTCTTATGTTATATGGGGACTTTCAGAAAAGAAGGATATAAGTTTAAGCGTTATTGCAAAGGGTGAAAGAGCGGAAAGACTTAAAGCAGAAGGCTGTCTGATTAATGGAAAGACATACCACCCGGAGGTATTGACCCCAGAGGAAGCAAAAGGTGTTGACCTTCTTGTTGTATCATTAAAATACGGCGCACTTGCAGGTGCATTAGATGATATTAGGGAAGCCGTCGGTGAGAATACAATTGTCATGAGTCTTATGAATGGTGTTGACAGTGAAGAGATAATATCTACCAAGATAGATAAATCACATATCATTTATTCACTTATAAAGGTGGCGTCACACCGCGAAGGTAAGGAATATGTGTTCAATCCTGAGACTACAATAGGCATTATATATGGAGAGGAAACTGCACCATTTGAGAGTGAGAGAGTTGTGGCAATAAGAGATTTATTTGATGGAACAGGACTTAATTACAGAGTGACTGAACATATCAAAGAAGAGATATGGAGCAAGTATAGACTTAATATCTGTAACAATCTTCCACAGGCTATTATTGGAGCAGGTGTTGGCTGTTATACTGACAGTGAGCATATGAAAGCAATAAGCGAAGGATTACGTAAGGAGGTTGAAGCAGTAGCTCTTGCCAAAGGCATTGATATGAGCAGGTGTGCAGATAACTCAAGCCGAGGAAGCGCTGTTCCGCCAACAGCAAGATATTCAACACTGCAGGATATTGACGCTGGCAGACACACAGAGATAGATATGTTCTCCGGCGCAATGATGCGCATGGGGAAAGAACTTGGAATTGATACACCATATAATGAATATACATATCACATCATCAAGGCACTTGAAGAGAAGAATGATGGCATGTTTGATTATGATGAGAATAGTGAGGCTGTGACTTATTCTAAGTAGTGGCAGACGGATTTAGCAGGCATGTGGGGTACAAGACAGAAAATATAAGATATTAATCATGGCGCAGCCTTTTTAAGGGCTGCGCTTATTGCTTCTATAAAGACGGAATATGTATATCTGTTGGCTGAATCATAGGTTATGTTGGTTGTGCCGGCTTCCATGACTTTAGCAGCAACTTCATCAAATGAAGTTGTGAGCTTAGGGTACATAGTTGTGATTGATTCAGAAAGATTAACAAGCTCAATGCTGTTAATGTTAGAGGAATCAACTGTGACCTGGATATCAACGGGGTTGCCGTCTAACAGAATAGAGGCGGTATATACTCCGGGGCAGAATTTAGGAGCGTCGGCATTATCAAGGGGTGTCTCAATATTAGAAGAAGCAGAAGCATTTACAGTGCTGCTCTTAGGTTTAGTAGTATTCCTGGAATTATCAGAACTATTGCTGCCAAGACGGATAACAGCGAATATAATAAAAGCTATTATAATAGCAGCGATAACAGCTCCAATAAGGAGCTTTTTAAATGGAATAACAACAATTTTAGTCTGACTCATCACAAAGAAACCTGCCCTTCATATTCATTATTACAAAATATATGGTATGGAGTGGGAGATTATGATTAAAATGTGGTATATTAAATACAAATGTATTGGATAGTGTAAAATGGCACATTAAATTAATGCATGAATGGGGCAAAAACCTACTAAAGCTGCTAAATATGATGAATTAGTAGGTATATTGAGAGAAAAATCAGAGGATAATTAATGCGGATAAAGAAAATTGCCTATTAAATTGATAATTTATGCCAAAATAGTAGGTTTTTTTGATGATTAGAATTGTCTAATATTATAGATATATAAGAAAAAGACCTACTAAAAGTGTGAACCGTGTTTATTTAGTAGGCGTTTGAGTTGGAAAGAAGAATTACAAAGCAACTGACAATATGGAAAAGACCTACTAAAAGTGTGAATGGTGTTTGTTTAGTAGGTCTTCAAGTTAGGAAGAAGCATTATAAAGCAACTAATAGCTTGAAAAAAAACTACTAAATTGTTAAATATGATGAAATAGTAGGTAATGAAGAGGGGCAATGACTATGAAACGTAGATTTACTAAAACATTTATAACAGCAATCATGATAATGGCAGGCATGACAGCGTGTGGACAAAAGAAAAATGTCACAACAGATGATGTATCAGAAAAAGAGATGGCGAACATACAGGAGACTGCAGCACAGGAAGTGACAGCACAGGAAATTATAACACAGGAGATTACAACCGAAAAAGAACCAGAGGATGACGAATATGTAATTGTTAAGAAATATATACCGGACATATATGTGGAATTAAGATATGCAACAGAGAATAACTTTACGGGGGTAAAGATATACGATTTCACGGAAGCATACCTCCGATATGGAACTGTTAAGAAGCTGGCACAGGTACAAAAGGAATTGAAGCAGCAGGGATACAGCTTAAAGATTTGGGATGCATACAGACCATTTGAGGCACAGCAGAAATTGTGGGAAGTATATCCTGATCCTAACTATGTTGCTAATCCTGCTAACGGAATGAGAAGGCATAATCTTGGAGGAACAGTAGATATAACTATGGTAGCTGCAGATGGAAGCATTATACCAATGCCTACAGAATTTGATGATTTCTCTCTAAAAGCAGACAGAAATTATTCAGATATAGACAATGAAGAAGCTGTGAAGAATGTTATGATTCTTCAGACTGCTATGGAAAATAATGGCTTTACAGGCTATCAGGGAGAATGGTGGGACTATTCGGACACAGACGAGTATGAGGCGGTGGATTTTGAGCCATAAAAACGCGGGATATGAAATTTAATATGAGTATTAAATATATTTAAAGGGAGTAACATATGTCATTACAATTAATTCTAGGTAGCTCAGGTGCGGGTAAATCGCACTATCTGTATACGCATATAATTGAAGAATCAATGAAGAATCCTGACAGGAATTATATTGTTGTTGTGCCAGAGCAGTACACTATGGCAATTCAGAAAAGACTGGTGTCCATGCACCCAAGAAAGGGAATCCTTAATATAGATGTTGTGAGTTTTGAAAGACTTGCATATAAGGTATTTGAGGAAGTGGGCGAGGACAATCTTGAAGTTCTTGATGACACAGGAAAGAATCTGATTATTAAAAGAGTTTTGGAGCAGAACAAGGACAGATTAAAATATTTTGGAAGTAATCTGTCTAATACAGGATTTGTGTCAGAGATGAAGTCTGTTATATCGGAAATGCTTCAGTATGATATCAAGCCGGATGTTATGCAGAATGCGGCAGGTGCAGCATACAGTGATTCAGAGGGAAGTGCAGCACTTCAGTATAAGCTTGATGATATCGTACTTGTATACAATGCGTTTGCTGAGTACATAGACAAAAACTATATAACTAAAGAAGAAATACTGGATAAATTATGCAGTAAGGTTACAGAGTCAGAGAGAATAAAGAATTGCGAGATAGCATTTGACGGATTCACAGGATTTACGCCGGTTCAGTATAATTTACTGACAATTCTTTTATCAATGTGTCCGAAGATATATGTTTCTCTGACAATTGATGCATCTGAGCGTGAAAATTCAGTAAGAGGCAGGGAAGAACTTTTTTTCATGAGTAAGGACTGCGTATCAAAGCTTTATAAGATATGCGATGAAGAACATGTGAAAGTCCTTGAACCTGTGTATATTGCAGGGAAAGCAGTACCGGGAAAGAATGTAATTGTAAATGTTAATTCAAGATTTAAGAATTCAGAAGAACTGGATTTCCTGGAACAGAATCTTTTCAGAAACAATTCGGGAAGATTTAATAAGAAGACTGACAATATCGTTATATATGAGGGAGCTGTTGCCAGGGAAGAATTAACATTTGCAGCAGGAGAAATAATAAGACTTACAAGACTATGTGGATACAGATATAACGAGATTGCGATAGTTACTGCGGACATGGATGGCTACGGCAAACTGGCGGCTAATATATTAAAGCAGAACGATATACCATATTTCTTAGATTACAAGCGCCATGTGACGGACAATCCATTTATTGCGGCAATTAACGGTGCACTTGGAATAATAGAGAATAATTACAGCTATGACAGCATATTAGGATTCCTAAGAACCGGAATGAGCGGAATGGAGCGCGAAGATATTGATCTGTTAGACAATTACTGTGTTGCGGTTGGAATCAGAGGCAGGGGAAAGTGGCATGAACCGTGGATAAGAAAGTTCAGGGGAACAGTCAATAATACTGACCTGGAGAAGCTTAATTCACTAAGAACAATGATAACGGATATGTTGGACCCATTGGAAGAAGTGCTAAAGTCAAAGGAATCAAATGTTGCTGATATGGTAAAGGCACTTTATGAGTTTCTTGTGCGTGAAGATATGGAGCAGAAGGTAAGTGCGCTTAATGACAGCGAGTACACTGGTGATGAATATGCGCAGTTATATAAGAAAGTTATAGAAGTATTAGATAAAATGTATGCTCTTCTTGGAAGCGAGAAGGTTGGTATAAAAGAATTTAATAAAATACTTGCGTCAGGATTTCAGGAGATTAAGATAGGACTTATTCCGCAGACCAATGACTGTGTTGTTATAGGTGATATAGAAAGAACCCGTCTTGACAATATCAAGGTCATGTTCTTTGTTGGAATCAATGACGGCAACGTCCCTAAGAAAGCTGATTCAAGAAGCATTCTGTCAGAAAGCGACAGGGAATATCTTGAGGATAAGGGGATTGTTATGTCCGCTTCCGTAAGAGAGAAAGCATTTACACAGAGATTCTATCTGTATCTTATTATGACGAAGAGTGCGGAAAAGCTGTACATGTCATATGCTGTGAAAAACAGTGAGGGTGCAGCACTTATGCCATCTTATATTATAAGAAGCATGAGAAAAATGTTTCCACAGTGCCTTAAGTTATCTTACAAAGACACAGCACAGCAGAATTCTTATGTAACAATACCACATGCTGCTTACAGCTATGAACAGACTGAAACTGCTGCAAATGTAGATGAGGATATTATTGATTCACTTACAGGCGGAAGGCTTGTCGGAAGCGTAACTTCTTTTGAGAACTTTGCAGAGTGTCCATTGAGATATTACCTGAGGTATGGAGTTGATTTAAAGGAAAGGGAAGAATTTACATTTTCACCAGTAAACTTTGGCGTCGTATTGCATGCGGTTATTCGTGAGGTGTGCGATGAAATCAAGAAAAACGGTGAGTCGTACTATCTGATATCAGAGGAGAAACGCCGCGAGATGGTAAAAAGAAGTGTTGCTGCAATTACTGACATATACCAGAACAGTATCCTTAAGGATTCAAGCCGTAATTCATTCATGATTAAGCGAATGGAAGACCTTGCAGACCGTACTATATGGGCAATGGGTGAGCAGTTAAAATGTGGTGATTTCGTGCCATTTGTATTCGAGCATAAGTTTAATATGGAAGTCGGAGACGGAGACAGAAAGCAGCTTATGAGCGGAACAATTGACCGCGTGGACATATGTGAGAACGACACAGATGTGTATGTCAGGATTATTGATTACAAGACAGGAAAGAAGGATTTCAACATAGTAAAGACCTACTATGGAATAGATATCCAGCTTATGGTCTACATGGAAGCGGCGATGAAGCTTGTGGCAAAGATGCGTCCGGGTAAAAATGTGCTTCCTGCCGGAGTATTCTACTACAACATAAGCGACCCGATTGTATCTGCAACAAATGAGAGTGCGGAAGAGATAGAGGATAAGATTAAGGGTGAACTGCGTCTTAAAGGAATGGTTAATTCTGATAAGGATATTGCCGAGAAGATGGACAATACAGAAGGAACATCGCTTAACATCCCTGTAAGCAGAAAAGCTGATGGCGGATTTGATTCAAGAAGAAGCAAGGTGATGAATACAGAGCAGTTTAACATGCTTGGAAGATTCGTTGATGTAAGGGCGGTTGATACTGCGGATAGAATTGCAGGTGGTGATATCAGGAGAAGTCCTTATAAAGACGGACAGTTTTCAAGCTGTGACAGATGTCCTTATGGGGCAGTGTGCGGATTTTCAGTGGATTTGCCGGGCTGCAATTACAGAAAATTAAAGAAATTCGATGATGAAGTATTATGGAATAATATAAAGGAAGGGGTTGATGAGAATGGAAAGAAAATGGACACCGGCGCAGAAGAGCGCGATTGATACAAGAGACTGTAATGTGCTTGTTTCGGCGGCTGCCGGTTCAGGAAAGACTGCTGTTTTAGTTGAGCGAATCATTTCCATGATTACAGACCCTGACAAGAATATAGATATAGACAGGCTGGTTGTTGTTACATTTACAAAGGCGGCAGCAGCCCAGATGAAAGACAAGATAAGAAAAGCACTTGATTCAATGCTTGACGAGAATCCGGGGGATGTGAACCTTTTAAGACAGATAACACTGCTTAACAACGCACAGATAACAACGATAGACAGTTTCTGTCTATGGATAATAAGAAATCATTTTCCAGAGGTTAATCTGGACCCGGGGTTCAGGATAATGGACGAGGGTGAGAAGAAGCTTATTGAAAATGATGTGTTAGAAGATGTGCTTGAGGAATTCTATGCTGAGGCAGATGAAGAATTCTTTAATCTTGTTGATGCATTTGGCATGGGACGGGACGATTCAGGGCTTGTGAGCATTATAGATAAAATATACCGTTTTTCACGAAGCAATCCGTGGATTGATGAGTGGTTTGACGAGTGCATGTTAGTCTATGATGATGAGACTTACGATAATCCTGCAATTAAGGAACTGTATGATTCAATTAAAAATGCACTTTCCGATTACCGTGATAAATACAACCGATTAGTAGATATCTGTTCTGAGCCGGCAGGACCTGCAGCATATACAAGTGCTTTGCAGTCTGACCTGCTTGGAATTAATGAGATGATTAATTCACAGGATTTTGGAGAACTTGGCAGAAGAATAAGAATATTTTCATTTGAAGCCCTGTCAAGAAAGAAGGATGCAGGAGCAGACCCGGATATTAAGGAATATGTCAAGGGGCAGCGAAAGCTGTTTAAAGATTATATAGGACGGCTTAATGACAAGATATTCTTAAAAGACGATGATGGAATATTTGAAGACATGCAGGGAGCAGGTATTCAGATACGGACTCTTCTTAAAGTGGCAAAGGTGTATGCAAAGCGTGTTTCGGAGGTGAAGCGGGAGAAGGGTATAATTGATTTTAACGATATGGAACATCTTGCACTTTCAATACTTGTAAAGAAAGAAGACGGAAAGCTTGTGTATACAGAGACTGCTGACAAGCTTGCAGACAGATTTGAAGAAATACTGATAGACGAGTATCAGGATTCCAACCAGCTGCAGGAGGTTATTCTTAATGCGGTGTCAAAGACGAGACTGTTAGGTGTGAATAATAATATATACATGGTTGGAGATGTAAAGCAGAGCATATACAAGTTCCGTCTCGCATGCCCGGAGCTTTTCATAGAGAAGTACGATACATACGGTGAGACTGGTGATAATGTAAGAATTGAATTACAGAAGAATTTCCGAAGCCGTGAGAATGTGCTTGAATGTGCCAATGATGTGTTCAGTCATATTATGAATAAGAATTTTTCGGGAATCGGGTATGACGAATCTGTAAGGCTTAATGCGGGATTTCCATATCCTGAATACAGTGACAGTAATTACGGTGATGAAGTCAACAAGAGTACAGATGTAATTCTTATATCTTCAGAAAATGAAGAAGAGGCTACAACAAGAGAAATTGAGGCTGACAGGCTTGCAAAGCTGATTGAGGGAATAGTTTCTTCTGGTGTAAATGTGTATGATGCAGATGAAAATGTATACAGACCGGCAGAATACAGGGATATAGTAATTCTTACAAGGTCAGTGACAGGCTGGGCAGATACATTTGCAGATGCCCTTATGGATAGGGGGATACCAGCGTATACTGACTCGTCAACAGGATATTTCAGCGTGCGTGAGATACAGGTAATCTTAAGCATGCTTACAATAGTAGATAATCCGGTTCAGGAGATAAGCCTTGCGGCGGCAATGATGTCTTATTTTGGAGGATTTACGGCAGCAGAGCTTGGAATGGTGAGAAAGCTTGGCAGAGAGTATGTGGATAAGAATGTGCATAATAATCTGTATGAACATTTGAAAGCAGTTGCAGTGCTTGGTGAAGCTGGGAAGGTGCAGGAGCCGGATGTTAAGCAGCTGTCCGGCAAATGTGCATTATTTCTTGCAAAGCTCACAGAATACCGAGACAAGAGCAGTGTTGAGTCACTATATGATCTGTGTTGGGAGATGATATATGATTCAGGCTACTACGATTATGTGGGAACAATGCCTGCCGGAGCGCAGAGACAGGCTAACTTAAATGTCCTGCTGGAAAGAGCAGCGGGATATGGAAAGTCAAGTTATTCAGGTCTGTTTAATTTCTTAAGATATATTGAAAGACTTAAGAAGTTTGACGAAGATTTTGCAGAGGGGGCTGCCAGCCTTGATAATGAGAATCTTGTAAGAATTATGAGTATTCATAAGAGCAAAGGTCTGGAATTTCCGATTGTAATACTTGCTGGAGCGCATAAGAGCATTAACTTTATGGATGCAACAGCGCCGGTGCTTGTAGACCAGAACTTAGGAATTGCAGTTGATTATGTTGATCTTGAAAGAAGAACCAAGACACCTACCATAATAAAAGGTGCCATGGCAAGAAGAATTGTAAGGGAGTCGATATCAGAAGAAGAGAGACTTCTCTATGTTGCAATGACAAGAGCAAGAGAAAAGCTGATAATCACTGGAGTTGTAAAAGATGCAGACAAGACACTTGAGAAATACAGGGGAAGTGCAAAGCAGCTTGAAGCAGATGGAATGTTGTCTTTCGCAGACAGTGAGAATATAAAGAACTATCTTGATATGATAATGCCGGTGTGCCTTATGGATTCAGATAAATTGAAAGGCAGCTTTAAAGTTATGGTTGATGCCGGAGAGGATTCCTTGGCTGATGCGGATGAATCCGGAGAGCTGGCTGGTGTAGCGAATGTTGTTGGAATCGGGGAACTGGCTGATGAAATTAAGGAAGCTGTGTCTTATCCTTTATTAGATGAGCTTCCGGAATATGTTCCTGCTGATAACGCAGCCGGCAGGATGAAGCTGACGGTTTCGCAGCTTAAGGCTATGCAGGCGGATGATGATTCAGAGGAAAATGCTTACATGGATGAATCTGTGAAGGCAGCACTTAAAAAGGAAGAATGTGATGAGACAAACAGCATAATTCCAAAGTTCATAAGCGGTGAGGAAGTGCAGCTTGCTGCTAATGAGCGTGGTAGCACATATCACAGGGTTATGGAATGTCTTGACTATTCAGTGAGTGTGAACCTTGATGGAGTTAAAGCAGATATTAACAGAATGTTAGAAACAGGCAAGATGAATGAATTACAGGTGAAAAGTGTCAATCCGTGGGATATATATACATTTGTACAATCAGATACAGGCAGGAGAGTTGCAAATGCGGTGAACTGTGGCAGTGTCAGAAGAGAACAGCCTTTTGTATTTGAGTACGAAGGACAGCTTATACAGGGTATAATTGACTTGTATTTTGAAGAGGACGGAGAACTTGTGATTGTTGATTATAAGACCGACAGGGTTATGAAGGGAAAAGCGGGTGAAAAAGAGCTTGTTAAAAGATACGCAATCCAGCTTGATTACTATGCAAAAGCGCTGGCACAGCTTACCGGAAAAACTGTAAAAGAAAAAATTATATATTCATTTGCATTAGAAAAAGAAATAATGTGCTAAAATGACAAAATTATTCTTTAATATGTAAAATGTGGTTGAAAACATTGTGCAATAATGTTAATATGAATTTGATTTGTGAATAAAACATATCAAATCTGCACAAAAATGTGTATATAGGAAAAGGAGAGGAAAAATGAAAAAGCAAGTAAAAAAGTTTATGAGTGCATTACTTGCATGTGTAATGGTGGCAGTGTCAGTTATAGCATTTGACATGAATCCAGTACATGCAGCTTCTGGCGCAATAACAGAAGCATCAGGCTGGCTTGAGACAGCATATGTTAAGTGGACACCTGTAACAGGAGCTACAGGTTACAATGTATATGTTAAGTCTGCAAGTGCCTCAGATTCAGCTTATGTCCAGTTGGACGATGAGCTTATCAGAAAGTATCCATCTTACATGAGAGCGGATGCTGTAGGATTAAAAGCAGGCGATTATGTTATGAAGATTGTTCCGCTGAACAATGGCAAGGAGAATACATCAGCTGCTATCGTTTCAGATAAGCTTACTGTAAATGCACATGACAGAAGCGGATTTACATTTTCAAGTAATTCACCGGTAAAGAATGGCGTTGGTGCATATAACAACGATGGTACATTAAAGTCTAATGCATCTGTTCTTTATGTTACAGAAGCTAATAAGAATACAGTTAAGATGAAGATTGGTAACACAGAATATACAGGTGTAGCAGCTATTACACAGGCAATTAAGGCTAAGAGTAACTGCCAGCCAGTTGCTATCCGTATTATAGGTCAGGTTACATTAAGCGGACTTGCCTGCAAAGATGTATCATCAGCATATGCAATTGGTGTTAAGGGAGCAGCTAACGTAACATTTGAGGGTATTGGTGATGATGCTACTTTATATGGAGCAGGTGTGGCTGTATTCCAGTCAACAGGCATAGAAGTAAGAAATCTTGGTCTTATGAACTGGGGCGGTGGAAAAGACGGAGATGGTATATCTCTTAAGCAGTCACTTGGTGTATGGGTACATAACAACGATGTGTTCTATGGTAATGCTGGTTCAGATGGTGACCAGGCTAAGGGCGATGGCTCTATGGATTTAAAGGATAATTCTCAGTATGTGACAGTATCTTACAATCATTTCTGGGATTCAGGAAAGATGTCACTTTGTGGCATGAAGTCAGAGTCAGGTGAGAACTGGATTACATATCACCATAACTGGTTTGACCATTCTGATTCAAGACATCCTCGTATCAGAACAATGTCAGTTCATGTATATAATAACTACTATGATGGTAATTCTAAATATGGTGTAGGCGCTGCAAAGGATAGTGAGGCATTCGTAGAGGCTAACTATTTCAGAAACTGTAATTATCCAATGCTCAGTTCAATGCAGGGAAGTGATGTTCTTGCAGGCGGAATATTCTCAAGCGAGAATGGTGGTGTCATCAAGGCATACAACAACTATATGGAAGGTCAGAAGTCTGTTATATATGCTAATTCGGGTGCTGGTACAACAACTGCAAGTGCAACTGATTTCGATGCATATCTTGCAACATCAAGAAGTGAAACAGTACCTTCAACTTATAAGGCAAAGCAGGGTGGAAAGACATATTCTAATTTTGATACTAAGGTTGATTTAGGTGTTGATACTGCTGATATTGATGCACCTGCAGATGTTCCTTCAATTGTAACTAAGTATGCAGGACGTATTATGGGCGGAGATTTCAAGTGGACATTTGATAACAGTGTTGATGATACAAGCTATTCACTCAATAGGCCATTAAAGGATAAGCTTAATGCATACAAGACATCTCTTGTATCAGTAGGTGGTGGAAGCATATCTGGCACTTCACATACACATACATATGGTGAGTGGACAGTTGTTAAGGCTGCAACAGAGACAGAAACAGGTCTTAAGAGCCGCACATGTACAGGATGTGGTTATAATGAAACAGCAGTTATTCCAGCTATTGGAAAAGATACACCTGTTACACCTGACACACCGGTATCAGGAGATGCAAAGGTACATAACTTTACAGAATCAGGAACAACAAGTGACTTCTATAGTATTACAGGAAGTATAGCAACAAATAAAGGTACAGCAACATACAACGGTCTTACACTTACAAAATGCCTTAAGATGGAGTCATCAACAAGCATTAAGTTCACAGCACCATCCGCTGGAAAGCTTACACTTGTATTTGGCGGAACAACAGCAGCTTCTGGCAAGGGCGTAAAAGTTAATGGAACAAGCAAAAAAGTTGGTTCTGATGGTACATTAACAGTAGATGTTGCTAAGGGTGCTGTAACTGTAACAAAGGGAGATGCAATCAATCTTTTCTATATGATATATACACCATCTGGAACATCAGAGACAACACATACACATAAGTATGAGTCAAAGATAACAAAGCAGGCAACATGTACAGAGGCAGGAGTGCTTACATATACATGTACATCTACAACAGGAACATGTGACAAGAAGACATACACAGAAACAATCCCAGCAAAGGGACACAGCTTCAGTACAGAGTGGACAGTAGATGTTGAAGCAACAGAGACAACACCAGGAAGCAAGAGCCACCATTGTACAGTATGTGATGCGAAGACAGATGTTACAGAGATACCTGCAACAGGAGTTGTTGAAAAGAAGAATGGTCTTAGTAAGGCAGAAGATGGAAATTACTATTATTATGCAGATGATGTGGTAGATACAAGCTTTACAGGATTTGCAGACTGTGACAATGAAAGAATGTATGTAAAGAATGGTAAAGTTGACACAACATATACAAGTGTAGAACAGGATGGAGCAGACTGGGTATATGTAGAAAATGGAAAGATAAGATATGACTATACCGGAATCAGACAGAACAAATATGGCTGGTGGAGAATCGAGAATGGAAAAGTTAATCTTAGCTATACAGGATTAGCAGACAATGAGAACGGAAGATTCTATATCCAGAACGGTAAAGTAAAGTTTGATTATACAAATTTAATCCAGGATGGAGCAGACTGGGTATATGTAAAGAATGGTCATGTAAAAAATGATTACACAGGATTTGCAGAAAATGAAAATGGAAGATTTTATCTTGAAAATGGAAAGGTAAATTTCGAATATACAAATGTAATTCAGGATGGAGCAGACTGGGTATATGTAGAGAAAGGTCATGTAAATACTAATTATACAGGAATCAGACAGAATGCAAATGGCTGGTGGAGAATAAAAGACGGAAAAGTAGATTTTAGTTATACAGGACTGGCAGATAACGAAAATGGAAGATTCTACATAGAGAACGGAAAAGTTAATTTTAAATATACGAATTTAATTCAGGATGGAGCAGACTGGGTATATGTAAAGAATGGTCATGTGCAAAGCAATTACACAGGGTTTGCGACAAATGAAAACGGAAGATTTTATCTCGAAAATGGAAAGGTAAATTTCGGATATACAAATGTAATTCAGGATGGCTCAGACTGGGTATATGTAAAAGGTGGTTATATAAGATATGACTATACAGGAATCAGACAGAATGCAAATGGCTGGTGGAGAATAGAGAACGGAAAAGTTAACTTTAAATACAATGGCGTTGCAAGCAATGAAAATGGAATGTTTTATCTTGAAAATGGTTTAGTAAAATTTAATTATACTGGAACATATATTCAGGATGGAATAAAGTATAATATTGTTAACGGTGTTGTAAAAGGAAAAGAAAATGTGTTAACAGTGATGAGAATGCCATATTCTGTATTAACTAATAGTATAAAAATGGTAATATGATATATCATGTTGTGATATCGTATAAGCACAAAAAATATCCATATGTTTAAAATTGAATAAGAAATTAAAATAAGCAATAGTCAGTTTGCGATGGCTATTGCTTATTTTTTATGTATAAAAAGTTGACGAAAATAGTCGATAATGTTAAAATGACGAATGGTAAATTGTAACATAAGATTAATTGTGAAATTATAATCTGATATTTGAAAGAAAGAGAGTATTATAATGAAAGTTGTTTTATTGGCCGGAGGCTTCGGAACAAGAATAAGTGAGGAAAGCCAGTTTAAACCAAAGCCAATGATAGAGATAGGAGGAAAGCCAATTCTCTGGCATATTATGAAGGAATATGCTTATTATGGTTTTGATGAGTTTATTATATGTGCAGGATATAAGCAGTATGTAATTAAAGAATGGTTTGCGGATTATTTTCTTCATAACAGTGATATTACATTTGACTTCACAAAAGGTTCTAACGATATGATTATTCACGAGCAGCATTGTGAGCCATGGAAGGTTACTGTAGTTGATACAGGTCTTAATACAATGACTGGAGGACGAATCAAGCGTATCCAGAAATATGTAGGGGACGAGCCATTCCTTATGACATATGGAGACGGTGTCTGTGATGTAGACATGAACAAGCTTGTTGAGTTCCATAAGGAGCATGGCAAGATTGCTACTCTTACAGCCGTAATGCTTGAACAGCAGAAGGGCGTACTTGATATCGGCGGAGACAACGCTGTTAAGTCATTCAGAGAGAAGAGCCATACAGACGGTGCACCTATCAATGCAGGTTATATGGTGCTTAATCCTGAAATATTTGATTATATTGATGGTGATGACACTGTATTTGAGAGAGAACCACTAGAAAAACTTGCAAAGGAAGGTCAGTTAATGTCCTATATGCATAAGGGCTTCTGGCAGTGCATGGATACCAAGAGAGAGATGGATATGCTCGAGAAGTATCTTGCAACTGGAACAGCTCCTTGGAAGAAATGGGACTAAACCGGGAGGATTAAGATGGATTTAAGTTTTTATAAAGGAAAGAAGGTTCTTGTTACAGGACATACAGGATTCAAAGGCTCATGGCTTTGCAGAATCCTTTTTAAAGCAGGAGCAGAAGTGACAGGTTATTCACTTGTTCCACCTACTGAGCCTAACCTTTTTTCAATGATAGATGTAGAGGATAAGATGAATTCTGTAATAGGTGATATAAGAGATCTTGAGCATCTTAAGAAGGTGTTTGAAGAGACACAGCCTGAGATAGTGCTTCATCTTGCAGCACAGCCTATCGTAAGGGAATCATACAAAGACCCTGTATATACTTATGAAACTAATGTTATGGGAACAGTTAATATCTGTGAATGTGTAAGACTTAACCCGTGTGTAAAATCATTTTTAAATGTAACAACAGACAAGGTTTACCATAATAATGAGTGGGCATGGGGATACAGAGAGAATGAGCCTCTTGACGGATATGACCCATACTCTAACAGCAAGTCATGTTCAGAGCTTGTAACACACAGCTATATCAATTCATTTTTCAATGATATGGAGGTTGCAGTTTCAACAGCAAGAGCCGGTAATGTTATAGGCGGAGGAGATTTCGCCAATGACAGAATCGTTCCTGACTGTGTAAGAGCTGCAGTTAAGAAGGAAGATATAATTGTGCGTAATCCACATTCAACAAGACCTTACCAGCATGTACTTGAGCCGCTTGCAGCTTATCTTATGATTGCAAAGGAGCAGTACAGTGATAAGAAGTATGCAGGCTTCTATAATGTAGGACCAGATGAAAGTGACTGCATTACAACAGGAACACTTGTTGATACTTTCTGTAACAAGTGGGGAGAAGGTCTTTCATGGATTAACCAATATGACGGAGGACCTCACGAAGCCAACTTCTTAAAGTTAGACTGCTCAAAGTTAAAGACAACATTTGGCTGGAAGCCCAGATGGAACTTTGATACAGCAATAGAAAAGAGCGTTGAATGGTCAAAGGTATATGCCGCAGGCGGAGATGTTGTTGCATGTATGGATAAAGAGATAGAAGAGTTCTTTGTGCAGGATGCTCCAGGCAACTTGTGCCATTCCGATGCTTTTTCCGGCAATAGAGATAGAGGGACAGTATTATTATGATGGCGGTGTATGCGAGCCGATTACGATTCACAAGGCGGAAGCAGATGGATATCACAAACATATCATTATTTTAACCAGAGAGAAAACTTACATCAAAGAAAAAGATAAATCCAATGAATTGGCAGCAAAGATATTGAAAAGACGATTCCCGAATATGGTGAAGCCCCTGCTTGAACGACATGATTACTATAATGCAGAAGTCGCTTACTGCAATGAACTGGAGGCAAAAGGACAGGCATTGCTGTTTCGGCCGGAATATCCTTTGGCCAGCATGGAAAAGGATATTGATAAATTGCAGGATGGCTATGATATGGGTTATCAACAAGCCATGCGGCGAATGGGTGAGATCAGGGCATTTTGCGGATTGACGGATTAAAAACTCGATGACGTAGCGGATGGCTTCTTTCCGGTCAATGATTTCCACATATTTTCCACTGGTCTTGGCAATACCGGTCTTGATATCGTCGATGATGGCCTGGGGTTCCTCGAAACGGGGATTATCGGAGGTGATGACGGTCAGATCCGCCAGACGCCCCGACACCTCTCCCATCTGGAATCTCCGGTCCCGCGCGCGGTTTCCGCCGCAGCCGAAGACGCAGACGAGACGCTTCGGATGATAATCCCGGAGTGTCGAGAGCAGGCTTTCCATGCTGACCGCATT
>OKRY01000239.1_pt1 | contig 40545 bp, 26 predicted proteins | sample 1601121 | NCBI WGS metagenome assembly OKRY01 (sample SAMEA3541546, study PRJEB24748) | human gut metagenome | biome: human gut; feature: human-associated habitat; material: faeces | place: China | collected 2012
CCGGGACTTCGAGTTTCCGAAGGGCATGTAAATCAATCATCAGAGACAACAAAATTTAGAAATCACCAAAAACGAAAATGCGGCAAGGCAATTACTATAGTTCTCGGATGGCAGAAAGCAATCTTTGGTGACTGCAAAATGCAATATAGTCATTGACATAATAAGCAATATGTGGTTCGGATAATAACTTCCGGTATGGGAAGTTTGCGTGATTTATTAAAAAACTGGAAAACGCTGGTCTTGGTCTTTATGGAGCAATTTGACGTATCGTGGCATATGATGGTATACTATATAAATTAGGGAAATGTTTCGTTTTGCCTAGAATGACAAGATCATTTGCGGCAAGAAAGGAGATATATGAAAAGAGGTTTCAAGCTGCGAGGTAGACTGCGGCTTCATCTTGGCTGGCCATTGTGGTTGAGCATTCTCTTATTGCCTATGGTGATGCAACTATATATTGCGGACCGTAAAGCAGGTATCATAGGAACGTGCTATTTTCTTGCATTCTTTTTATGTGCATTGATCATTCGCTACGGCGGTCACAAGAAGATGCGGCGGGATTTGATCCATTTTGCCAGCACGTATGGTCAGATGCAGATGCAGACGATGAAAGAACTCAGTGTTCCATTTGCGGTATTGAGCGAAGAGGGGCAACTGCTTTGGGGCAATGATGAGTTTGTACGCATAGCAGTCAATAAAAAAGCAGCCAGACGCAATATTGCCAATGTATTTCCGGAGATTTCGGAGAATAGTCTTCCGGTGGACGGTGGCAGGAAAGTAATACACATACACGCTGGAGATAAATATTATCGGGCGGTACTTTCGTTAGTGTCAGATGATGGATTCAACGTGGATGATCAGATCATGCCAATGGATCAGCTGTTGGAAACAAAGCAGTTGATCGCAATGTTTCTGTACGATGAGACGGAAATGATCGAATTGGAAGAGCGGCGAGAGGAAGAGAATCTTATCGTAGGCCTTCTTTACATCGATAATTTTGATGAGATGTTAGACAGTATTGATGAAGTACGCCAATCTCTGATGACGGCACTGATCGACCGTAAGATCAATAAAACAATGCAGGCAATCGATGCCATATGTAAAAAAATAGAAAAGGACAAATTCCTGTTTGTCTTTAAGCAGAAATATTTACAGGAATTGATGAATGATCGTTTTTCTGTTTTGGAAGAGATACGAAATATCAATATTGGAAATGAGCAGACAGCAACGATTTCAATCGGTATTGGTGTCGGTAAGGGAACATTTAACGAACGCTATGAATGGGCGCGTGCAGCTATTGATCTTGCGCTTGGACGTGGCGGTGATCAGGCGGTGATCAAAAACGGTGATCAGGAACAATTCTATGGAGGCAAACGTGTTCAGATTGAGCGCAATACCCGCGTTAAGGCTCGTGTCAAAGCGCATGCTTTGCGAGAGTTGATCGAAGGAAAAGAGCGTGTTGTCGTCATGGGGCATTCCATCGGAGACGCGGATTCGTTTGGAGCTTCGGTCGGCATTTACCGTATTGCTAAGGCATTAAACCGCAAGGCACATATTGTTGTTGATGAGGTGAATGCTTCGGTACGCCCGTTAAAAGAACGCTTTTATACGAACGATTATGATGACGATATGCTCGTAAGTGGCGAAGAGGCGGTCAGGCTTGTGGATGAGACTACGTTGTTAGTTATTGTCGATGTCAACAAGGGAGAACATACAGAGTGTCCGGAGCTTATTGAATTGGCGCAGTCTATTGTGGTGATTGATCATCACAGACAGGCCGGTGATGCGATTGCAAAAGCCGTATTGTTTTATATTGAACCATATGCATCGTCAGCGAGTGAAATGGTGGCAGAGATCTGTCAGTATATTGGCGGCGGATTGAAGCTGCGTGCAGCCGAGGCAGAAGCGCTGTATGCCGGTGTAATGATCGATACGAATTATTTCACGGACAAGACAGGTGTGCGCACGTTCGAGGCTATGGCCTATCTGAAACGGAATGGTGCTGATTCTGTGCGTATCCGCAAGATGTTTCGTGAGGATATCAATGAGTACAAAATACAAGCAGAGGCCATTCAGAATACGGAATTGTATCTGGACCACTATGCGATCACAGAAAGTGAGTCTCGTGGGGTGGAGACGCCGACAGTGCTTGGTGCAAAGATTGCCAATTCCCTGTTGAATATCGAACAGGTAAAGGCATCATTTGTATTGACAAAATACAACGGCAAAGTATTTGTAAGCGCAAGGTCTATCGATGAGCTGAATGTGCAGCTAATGATGGAAAAACTCGGCGGCGGAGGTCATATTAATATGGCCGGTGCGCAGATTCCGGGACTGGATGTGGAGAGCGCAAAAGCACAGATCCGTGCATTGATCGATGCAATGATCGCTAATGGAGATGCAGACTAGCCGCGATGATCGGCAATAGAAATCCGGCTTAGCTGCGATGATTGGCAATGAGATGCGGACAGAGGCATATGTAGTGATGTTGACATTTTTGGAAAATAGACGGAAACGGGGGATAAAGACATGGAAGTAATTTTATTAGAAGATGTAAAATCATTGGGGAAAAAGGGTGAACTGGTTAAAGTTAATGAAGGATACGCAAGAAATTTCTTGTTGAAGAAAAATCTTGGTATAGAGGCTACCGCAAAGAATAAAAATGACCTGAAATTGCAGAAACAGCATGAGGCGAAGCTGGCAAAGGAAAAATTAGAGGCAGCGAAAGCATTTGCGGAAGAGATGAAAGAAAAATCGATCACCGTATCCATTAGGACCGGCTCCGGTGGAAGAAGCTTTGGGTCGGTATCGACCAAAGAATTGGCAGCTGCAGCTAAAGAGCAGCTTGGGTATGAATTGGACAAAAAGAAGATGGTGCTGCAGGATCCGATCAAAAGTCCGGGCATCTTTACACTTCCGATCAAATTGCATCCTAAGGTAACGGGCGAGTTAAAGGTAATCGTCAAAGAGGTATAATCGCACAAAAGGAGAAACGTAGATGGAAGAAGCAGTGATCAAACGGATTCCGCCGCATAATATTGAGGCGGAGAGAGCGGTGATCGGCTCGATGATCATGGACCGGGATGCCATTTTGGTATGTTCAGAGATGCTGACAGCAGAAGATTTCTATCAGGGGCAATATGGCATACTTTTTGAGGCATTGCTCGATCTGTTTCGTGGTGGGATTGGTACAGATCTGATCACTCTGCAAAACAAGCTTCGTGAAAAAGAAGCTCCGCCGGAATTGTGCAGTGTCGAATACATTGGCAGTTTGCTAAATAGTGTGCCGATTTCTGCAAATGTGAAGTATTATGCCACGATCGTCAAAGAAAAAGCGATGCTTAGAAGGCTGATACAGACAGCTGAGAGGATTGCCAGTACTTGTTATATGGACAAAGAACCGTTAGAAGATATTTTGGATGCGATTGAAAAAAATATCTTTCAGGTGATGCGGCAGCGTACCGGCAGTGAGTTTGAACCGATTCGAGATGTTGTTTTGCGTACCTTAGATAGTATTGAGCAGGCGGCAAAGCAGAAAGGGCATATTACCGGATTGGAAACCGGATTTCGGGATTTGGATTACAAGACAGCGGGTCTGCAAAAGTCCGATCTGATTTTGATCGCAGCACGTCCGGCTATGGGTAAGACAGCGTTTGTACTGAACCTGGCAGAATATATTGCACTGCATAGCGAGAGTACGATTGCGATGTTTAGCTTGGAAATGAGTAAGGAGCAGCTTGTGAAACGAATGCTTTCGATGAATTCTCATGTTGACTCCCAAAAGATAAGAACCGGTAATCTGGAAGACGAGGACTGGGACAGACTGGTGGGCAGTGTCCGGCGGATTGGTAATTCGCATCTTGTGATTGACGATACATCAGGAATCACGGCGACAGAGCTTCGCTCCAAATGCCGTAAGTTAAAGATCGAGCAGGGATTAGATCTGGTTATTATCGATTACCTGCAGTTGATGTCGGGCAGTGGAAAGCGCAAAGGCGAGAACAGACAGCAGGAAATTTCGGAAATCTCCCGTTCTCTCAAAGTTATGGCGCGAGAATTAAACGTTCCGGTGATCGCTTTATCACAGTTATCACGTGCAGTTGAGCAGCGTCCGGACAAGAAACCGATGCTTTCTGATCTGCGTGAGTCCGGAGCGATCGAGCAGGATGCCGATATGGTTATGTTTTTGTATCGTGACGAATATTATAACCCGGACAGCGAGGAAAAAGGTGTGGCAGAGGTCATTATCGCAAAACAGCGTAGTGGTCCGACAGGATCGGTGAAACTGGCATGGTTAGCGAACTTGACGAAGTTTGGAAATCTGGAACAGGAAAGAAATTAACACTTGATTTACAGGCAGGAATTGATTAGAATATATAAGGTTGAATACAACCAACCAGGATTCATGCTTTGTGGCTGAGGAATCCCGCAAAGGATAGACCGAGTATAGAGATTGCAACAAGGAAGGATAGGAGGAAACCATGGCAAACAAGGTTACTTTTGATTACTCTCTGACAGAGAACGTAATTTCTGCAGACGAGATCAAATCAATGGAGAAAATTACAAACGACGCAAAAGAATTATTACTTAGCAAAGAAGGAGCAGGAAGTGATTTCTTAGGATGGATTGACCTTCCGATTGATTATGATAAGGAAGAATTCGCACGTATCCAGAAAGCTGCTGAGAAGATTCAGTCTGATTCAGAAGTGCTTTTGGTAATCGGTATCGGCGGTTCTTATTTGGGAGCAAGAGCAGCAATTGAGTTCTTGAGACATGGATTTTATAACAATGTGTCCAAAGAAATTCGTAAAACACCAGAGATTTATTACTGTGGTAACAATTTGAGCGGCACATATCTGTCACAGTTGATCGACGTGATCGGTGATCGTAACTTTTCCGTAAATATTATCAGCAAGTCCGGTACTACGACGGAGCCTGCTGTTGCATTCCGTATTTTCAAGGAAATGTTAGAGAAGAAATATGGTAAAGAGGAAGCTGCTAAGAGAATATATGCAACAACGGACAAGCAGAAAGGTGCGTTGAAGAACCTTGCTACAGAAGAAGGTTATGAGAGCTTTGTTGTACCGGATGATGTCGGAGGACGTTTCTCCGTACTTACCGCAGTTGGTTTACTTCCAATTGCTGTTAGTGGTGCAGACATTGCTAAGTTGATGGAAGGTGCAGCATCCATGCGCGAACTTTGCTTGGACAAAGATTTCGCAGACAATGATTCTATGAAGTATGCTGCGATCCGTAATATCTTATTACGCAAGGGGAAATCTGTGGAGATCCTTTGCAACTATGAGCCTGCATTCCACTATGTAGCTGAGTGGTGGAAACAGCTTTACGGAGAGAGCGAAGGTAAAGATCAGAAAGGTATTTTCCCGGCAGCAGTTGATTTGACAACAGATCTGCATTCCATGGGACAGTTCATTCAGGACGGAAGCCGTATCATGTTTGAGACAGTTATGGAATTAGAAGAGCCGACATTAGATGTAACGATTCAGGAAGAGCCGGTTGATCTTGATGGATTAAACTATTTGGCTGGCAAGAACCTTGACTTCATCAACAAGAGTGCGATGAAGGGAACACAGTTGGCACACGTTGATGGCGGTGTACCAAACTTGAGCGTAAAGGTTCCGGCACAGAATGAATATTATTTGGGTCAGTTATTCTACTTCTATGAGTTCGCCTGCGGTGTAAGTGGATATATCCTTGGTGTAAATCCATTTAACCAGCCGGGTGTTGAGAGCTATAAGAGAAATATGTTCGCATTGCTTGGTAAGCCAGGCTATGAGGCAGAGAGAGAAGAGCTCTTAAAGAGACTGTAATTGACGTAAATAGAGCAATTCGAAGTTATACAACAAAGGCAAATCCCCATTTTCCTGTTATGGATCTATGATGGCAGGAAAGAGGGGCTTTGCTTTTTTGCTTTCATAGGAAAATGCTGTTGCGTAGTGTGATAATGCCAAGAATTGCTATAGCAATTCTTGTAAAGCAAAGCGCTGGCTTTGCTTTTTTTTACGTAATAGAAAATTATGGGGGAATAGGTTGGCGATAACGAAAAGTACAGGTATAATAAAGAGAAGATGTCTGGAAGGAGGATAGAAACATTTATGATAGATTGGAAGGGCGAGTTGTTTGAGTGGATGCCGGGTTGTATCGGAATATTTAGACATGATGGGAAATGTCTGCGTACGGTAGCTCTCAACGCTAAAATGCGTGACATACTTGGGGTGACAGAAGAAGATGTTCAGACAAGTACTTGTAAAGAGCTGCTGCAGATACATCCGGATGATAGAGAGAACCTTTACAGCAGTTTTGACCGGGCAATTATTGATAAAAGGGATACATTAGAAATCAAGGCACGGTTCTATAGACGGAAGTTGAAACAGTACGTCTGGTTTCAATCTAATTTTCAGTTTCAGTATCGGTCAGATGGTGAAACGATCGTCTATGCATTATATCAAGATGTGACGTCACGTATGCGCATGAAGGAAAAGCTGCAGCACAACATTAAAACGATGCGGACAGCGATGGATCAGTGTGGTGTTTATTATGCTTTGTATGATATTGAAGCTAATACGATCACTTATAACTCTAAAATGCAGCAAGATTTTGGAGTGCCTGCGGTAGCACAGCGACAAGAGGGACAACCACGTAGGTTGATGACCGAGTCCGGTCGGGCAGAATTAATCCGGTTGGAGCAGCTGCTTATGACGGGCAAGCAGGATTCGATCTCCCTAGAGATGGAAATACGACGTCCGATGCGAGGTGACTGGATATGGTCTAAGCAAAACTATACGGTTGCAGATCGTAATGAGCAGGGAGCACCGACGATGATCGCAGCTACGGCATTAGACATTACGAAAGAAAAGGAAGAGGAAAAGCGTTTTAGTCAGGAGAATATGTATCATCAACTCCTTTTTAATAATATGACATCGGTTATTCGAATCAATATTACGGCATGGAAAGTATTAGATTATGCCGGAGAATTTGTGTTGATTCATGGGAAGGAGAATGATCCGTTTGGTGTTATGATCGACCATATTACCGATGAAGAGCAAAAAAAGGAATTTACCCGTATTTTTCATCGAAATAATCTGATCCACTTATTTGAAAGCGGGCAGAGGCAGGTATCCTATACCTTTCGTAGTAAACGTCTTTCGGGAAAAACGCTGTGGATGAAGATTGTTTTAGATATGACGGCACGCGAGGGGGAAGATATATATGGCTTTGTATCGCTGCAGGATGTAGATCGTAATGTCATAAAAGAACTTGTTCGTGGGCAGGTAGTTGATTCGATGATCGACTTCATCGCATATTGGAATACGGCAGCGAATGACAGTCAGATCTTTACTCGGTATGAATGTTATCAGGTAGATGCTTCGTTTGAGGGTAAGAAAAAGGTGGAGAAACTGCAAGAACAGTTGATCAATCTGGTCATTCCGGAGGAAAGAGAAATCATCAATGCGCAGATGTCGTGGGAAGTAATACATGCCCGGATCCAACACGGACTCAGTTGGGATTTTATGTATCACGCACAGGATGAGGAACTTGGTGTACGTACTAAGCGTATTTTTGCTTTCTTTTTGGAAAATGATGAGAGCGTCATTGTGATGGTGCAGAGAGATGTTACAGATATCATGTCCGAACAGGAAAAGCAAAATGCAGAGTTGCAGCGGGCCTTGGAAATTGCCAATCGTGCCAGTCATGCCAGAGATGAGTTCCTGTCAAGCATGAGTCATGATCTTAGAACTCCTCTGAATGGAATTATTGGGGCGGCAGAGCTTGCGAAGCTTTTCGGAGATGAAGTTCCGGATATGGTACAGGAATATTTGGACGACATTATATCTTCCGGTCATTTTATGCTGAATCTGGTTAACGACATTTTGGATACCAACCGGTTGGCATCCGGTAAACTGGAATTGCATCTCAAGAAGATCGATATCCAGCATATCATACAGGATATGCGGCAGATATTTGGAGTTACATGTGCCGACAAAGGAATCAATCTTGTATTTGAACCGGGTGAAAATATTCATACCGTGTATGCAGATCCGGTGCGTATACAGCGAATATTTAGCAACCTGCTGTCAAATGCGATCAAGTTTACACCACCCGGTGGTACAGTATATTTTCGTGCAATAGAGCGTGAAATCATTGGCGACAAATACTTAGTGACTATTCAAGTTAAGGATACAGGAACCGGAATGAGTGAGGAATTTCAAGAGCATATGTTTGAAATCTTTGCACAGGAAGAAAATGATACCAATACCTTTAACATTGGAACGGGACTAGGGTTATCAATCGTAAAGAACCTGGTTGAACTGATGGGTGGAACAATACGATGCTCCAGTAAGCTGGGTGTGGGAACAGAGTTTTTTGTAACGATGCCATTTCAGCTTGCGGAAGAAGCAGAGGAGGAACAATCGGCAGAAAAATGTGCAATACAAGAGGAATTGCTTTGGGATCATCGAATACTGCTTGTTGAAGATCATGACTTAAACGCCAAGATCGTGACCAGATTGCTGGAGAGCAAGCAAATACAGGTGGAACGGGCCAAAAACGGCAAAGAGGCGGTTGAGTTGTATGCAGCAAGTGCTCCATATAGCTATGATGCAATCCTAATGGATATACAGATGCCGGTCATGGATGGCATTGAAGCAAGTAAGAAGATACGTATGCTGGAGCGGCCGGATGCAAGATTAATCCCGATCATAGCACTGACAGCCAATGTGTTTGATGTAGATGTGCAGCGCAGTAAGGCGGTAGAAATGAATGCACATCTGGTCAAACCGATCGATCCGCAGAAGCTGTTCCGGACATTGATCGCACTTTGGAAATAAATAGAGGAAAGAATAAAGCACAAGGAAGGACGGATGAGTATGTGTAAGAAAATGTTAACGTTTAGTTATGATGATGGTATTTATCAGGATGAGCGCTTGGTGGAGATATTTAATAAATATGGTATGAAAGCAACCTTTAATCTGAATACGGGAATTCAGTCTCCAGAGAGTAATTTTGAGATCGAGGGGATAAAGATCGCCCGCATGGAGCAGGAGGGAATGGCAAAATTATATGAGGGACATGAGATCGCTTTGCACGGCTTGACACATGCATCGCCCTCCGGTATCAAACCGGAAGATTATTCGCAGGAATATTTGCAGGATGCCCGTAACATTGAGAAACTATATGGAAAATATCCGGTTGGCATGGCTTACGCTTATGGTGATGTACCGGATCCGGTCGTTTCGTATTTGAAAGATATTGGTATTCGTTACGGAAGGACGGTAGAGAGTACGCATGGATTTGCTTTGCCGCAGGATCCGATGAGGCTTAATGCAACCTGTCATCATAACGATGATAAGTTGTTTGAGCTGGCAGAACAGTTTTTGGCTGCAAAACCAGAGGAACCAATGTTGTTTTATGTGTGGGGACATAGCTATGAGTTTGATGTAAACAACAATTGGGAGCGAATAGAAGAGTTCTGCAAAATGCTGGGCGGACGCGATGATATTTTTTATGGTACCAACGCACAATGTTTAGGATATATATAAGGCGGTTTTTGTCTCCTTTCCGGTAATATATATAGCGAAAGCAGTAAGTTTGAAGGGAGGAGAAGATTATGAGATGCGAAAATAATCTAATGGAAACTACATTAAAAAAGAATATGTCCCTATATGAGGAGGATCAGCAGCCGGAGGGAGGCAGATGGAGGAAGATCCTGCGCTATGTATTGATCGCAGTCATACTTGCAATCGTTATTCAGATGTTATATGCGGGCGTGCTCTTTTTACTTGCTTGGAGAGCGGAAGGATCCCTTCAGACAGCATCCGGTTATAAGCAGATTGAAAAAAGTTTTAGGCGTGTGATCAAAGCACAGCAAAAGGTGGTATCACGCTATGAATTTTATGAGGATCCGTTTAAGTCAGATCCTTTGCCAATGGCATATAACTGTTCGCTGGGAAGTTTAATGCAGTCGGCAGCATCCTCTGTCAGTGAAGGGGTATTAGACAGAGAGCCGGGTTCTACGCAGGAAGATTGGCCGGAACTGGTCACACAGGATAGTACGACCAACACAGAAAATGCAGATGAGGCAGAGATGGATCAGATCCTGACGAAGGATGGTTTAATCTATGTGCTTTATTATAACGATGGCTCCTATATAAGGAGCAATGCTACGGATCAAGAGGGTGCGACGGATCAACTGTACATTCTTCGAGAGAAGAATGGTATCTGCGAGGAAGTTGGCAAAGTATCCCTTAAAATTAATGATCCATATCAGAATGCCAGTAGTGAAGATGATCTGTACGGCGATGAAAGTGCTAGCTATGAAGATGGTCTGATGTGGTGTGGAAAGAGCTTGCTATATGTGAAGAATACGAGAGCACAGACCTATGTGATACCGATCGATGTATCGGATCCTCAGAAACCACAGGCTGGCAAGATGCTTCGGCAAAGCGGTCAAAATCTTTGCACACGCGTATCCGGAGAGAAGTTGATCATTGCCTCTGTGATGCAACCATATACCGATGCCGATGGTGTTATCAGCATTGAAGATCCGCAAATTAATGACAAAAAGCTGGCGGTTAAGGATGTATATTGGCAGAGGGATCTGTATCAGCCGGGGTATACGCTTGTCTGCAGTTACCGCATGGCAGATCATACGCAGTTAGAGCCGGTCGGTCATAAGGCGTTAGCAGGAACAGCGATGAAAGTATACATGTCCGGCAAAAATGTATATGTGCTTTGCCGAACCGTTGCGAAGCGGTTTGATGAGACAGAACGCACCGGAATCACCAAGTTTGTTGTGGATTCAGAGGGGACAGTGAAAGCAACAGCGACCCATATTGTCAAAGGAATTGTAGGAGAGGGATTTGCGGTTAAAGAGCAGGGTGGACATTTGTGGCTGTGTATGTCGGTGCATCATTATAAGTCAGAGTGGAAATGGAAAAAGGCAGAGGTACCTTTTAACTGGAAATTACTTGCACATTATACGGGACAGCTCAAAATGCTCTGCGGAGAAGAAGAGAGTTCCCGTAATGTCAGTGTATATGCACTGGATGATTCGCTGCAGGAGATTGGAACAAGTTCTGAAATATGCAAAGGAGAAACGGTGCAGTGTGCACGTTTCCTGAACAAGACATTATATTTGGTGGTAAATGATGACCGTAAAATGATACAGGTATCAATGGCAGCAGAAGCAGATCCACAGGTCCTCGCACAGATCAAATTAGCCGATGAGGTTCATTATCTGCATTTGTTCCCATCGGATCCATCGATGATCTTTTCACTCGGGAAGACAACAACCGGAGAACTGGATATGACGGTTTTTTGGGCAACGGAGGGATCTGACATCAAACAGGTTGCAAGTTATGGTTTGCGGCAGCATGATTCCAGCGCATTAGCAGACCATACAAAAATCTTAGTGCAGAAGACGGAGAAAGGATTTTACTTGGGATTTGCAACGTATAATGCGGAAGGCTTGCAGTATCCGCTATTGCATTATACTGCAGATGAATCTGTAACTCAGGTTCTTCGCTCAACATCCAAAGGTCGTGCAGATTATTGGTGCCGCGGACTATTTATTGATGGCAGCTTTTATGTATTCCGCAATTCCAACCGTGATCTGCAGATGGAAAAATATGAGCATCCACAGATGGAGGCGTATGCCGACAAGGCAAAGGTGTGGTCTAATTATTAACGCAAATTTCTTTATACCATAAAAAAGGAGCTTCTGCACTAAGCAATTAGTGCGTAGCTCCTTTTTGGATATATCGTCTATATAGGGAGTATATTACTGATGGCTGTCCTGATAGTTCAAAGCAGCACCGACAAATCCCTTAAACAATGGATGTGGACGGTTTGGTCTGGACTTAAATTCAGGGTGAGCCTGTGTTGCTACAAACCACGGATGTGATGGAAGCTCACACATTTCTACGATGCGTCCGTCCGGAGACAGGCCGGAAAGCTTCATGCCGAATTTCTGTAAATCTTCGCGGTAGTAGTTATTTACTTCGTAACGGTGACGATGTCTTTCGTGGATGGTTTCCTCACCGTACAGCTCATAAGCTTTGGAATCCTTGTCCAGTACACAAGGGTAGGAACCGAGACGTAACGTGCCGCCGATATCTTCAATGCCGTCCTGTTCCGGCATTAAATGGATCACAGGATGTGTTGTCTGAGGATCCAGTTCAATACTATGCGCATCATTGAAACCACAGACGTGTCTTGCAAATTCAACGATGGCAAGCTGCATTCCCAAACAAAGACCTAAGAATGGAATACCGTGTTCTCTTGCATACCGGATCGCTGTGATCTTTCCATCAATGCCGCGGTCACCAAAGCCGCCAGGTACTAATATACCGGATACATCATGAAGGAGTTCATCAGCATTTTCTTCATTTAAGTCTTCAGATGGAATCCATTTGATCGTTACATTGCTTTTGTGCGCAAGTCCGCCATGCTTGAGAGCTTCTACAACACTGATATATGCATCGTGCAGAGAAGTGTATTTGCCGACGAGAGCAACAGTAACATCTTTCTCAAGATTTTTGAGGGTATGAACCATTGTCTGCCACTCTTCCATGTCCGGTGTTTTGCAGTCTAACTTTAAGCATTTGCAGGCAACATCAGCGAGATGCTCCTTTTCCATTGCCAAAGGTGCTTCATATAGAGTCTCTACATCTAAATTCTGCATTACGTGATCGGTCGGAACATTACAAAACAGTGCGATTTTATCTTTGATGCCCGGCTCGAGAGGACGCTCTGTACGGCATACGATGATGTCCGGCTGAATACCCATTCCCTGCAGCTCCTTAACGCTTGCCTGTGTTGGCTTGGTTTTCATTTCACCGGAAGCACCCAGGTATGGGATGAGTGTCACATGGATCAAGATAGCATTTTCACGTCCAACATCATGCTGAAACTGACGGATCGACTCTAAGAAAGGCTGGCTTTCGATATCGCCGACAGTGCCGCCGACTTCAATGATTGCAATCTGTGTATCTTTACAGCCATCGTTACGGTAGAAACGGCTCTTGATCTCATTTGTAATATGTGGGATAACCTGAACAGTTCCGCCGCCAAAGTCACCGCGACGTTCTTTCGAGAGAACGGACCAATATACTTTTCCGGTTGTTACGTTGGATTGTTTGGTCAGATTTTCGTCAATGAAACGTTCGTAGTGGCCAAGATCCAAGTCAGTCTCTGCACCATCATCCGTAACGAACACTTCACCGTGCTGTACCGGATTCATAGTACCTGGATCGATATTGATATAAGGGTCGAATTTCTGCATGGTCACACTATAACCACGCATTTTCAAAAGTCTGCCCAGAGATGCGGCTGTAATTCCTTTGCCGAGACCGGACACAACACCACCAGTGACGAAGACATATTTGACTGCCATTTGTGTATCCTCCTTTGTGTCAGAACATTGTTGTCAATAAATAAACCAATATTTTTCTATTATACTCTATATGATTGGGTTTGTTCAATATATTTTTGCACAAAAAGGAAAGAAAATTCATGGAAAATTTCCAAGAAATACATAGAAATTTCAGACTTTCTTAATATTGTGAAATATTGCTTTTTGGGCAGACTAGACTTATAATAGAAATAGTTTACAGGATATGAGGAGGACAAATTATTTGGACAACAATATATCAAATCAAAATAGAAACCAAAATAACAATAATATGGGAAATAATTTTGGACGCGGACAGAACCGTAAAAGCATGGTGCTTTGTCTGATCGTTGCACTTGGCATTTTTCTTGTGTTTTCCTTGATGAATCGTCAGGTAGAAAAGGCCAGAGATAAAGAGATCAGCTATGACCAGTTTTTGCAGTTGCTGGATGATGGACAGGTTGAATCTGTGACACTCACTTCTGATCAGATCAAGATCGTTCCGAAGAAACAGTCAAATAGTCTGTATCAGATCACCTATCATACCGGTCTGATCAGTATGGATATTACATTGGTACAGCGATTAGAAAAGGCAAATGTAAAGTTCACCAAAAAGTCAGACAGTTCCAATAGTATGGTCTACATGCTGGTATCGACTGTATTGCCATTTTTACTGCTATGGGTCGGACTGATCTTTATGTCCCGTGTTATTTCTAAAAATTCCGGCGGTATTATGGGTGTTGGTAAGAGTACGGCGAAGATGTATGTTCAGAAAGAAACCGGTGTAACATTTCGCGATGTAGCCGGTCAGGAAGAGGCAATGGATTCGTTGAACGAGCTGGTCGACTTCCTGCATAATCCGAAGAAATATACGGAGATTGGTGCTAAACTGCCGAAGGGAGCATTGTTAGTCGGACCTCCGGGAACCGGTAAGACACTGCTTGCAAAGGCGGTGGCCGGCGAAGCAAAAGTTCCGTTTTTCTCTCTTTCCGGATCTGATTTCGTAGAGATGTTCGTCGGTGTAGGTGCATCGCGAGTGCGTGATCTGTTTAAGCAGGCACAGCAGATGGCACCATGTATTATTTTCATTGATGAGATCGATGCCATCGGTAAGAGCCGTGACAGTCAGTATGGAGGCAGCAACGACGAGCGCGAGCAGACGCTAAATCAGCTGTTATCCGAGATGGATGGATTTGACAGTTCGAAAGGCCTTGTCATCTTAGGCGCGACAAACCGACCGGAAGTGCTTGATAAGGCATTACTCAGACCGGGACGTTTTGATCGACGTATTATCGTAGAAAAGCCGGATCTTAAGGGCCGAGTTGATATTTTACGTGTGCATGCCAAGGATGTATTAATGGATGAGTCTGTTGACTTTGAGGAAATTGCTCTTGCGACCAGTGGAGCCGTTGGTGCGGATCTTGCTAATATGATCAATGAGGCTGCTATTATGGCTGTGCGTTCCGGAAGAAGAGCAGTCAATCAGAAAGATTTGTTTGAGGCAGTGGAAGTCGTTATTGCCGGTAAGGAGAAGAAAGACCGCATTTTAGGCAAAGAGGAGAAACGGATCGTTGCATATCACGAGGTAGGGCATGCGCTAGTGACCGCACTGCAGAAAAATGCAGAGCCGGTTCAAAAGATTACGATCGTGCCACGTACGATGGGATCTCTTGGATATGTCATGCAGGTTCCGGAAGAAGAGAAATATCTGATGAGCAAAGCAGAGATACTCACTCGGATCACAACATTATTTGGAGGCAGGGCTGCGGAAGAATTAGTGTTTGATTCTGTAACGACAGGAGCTTCCAATGATATTGAAAAGGCAACTTCTCTTGCCAGAGCAATGGTAACACAGTACGGTATGTCTGATAAATTTGGCTTGATCGGTTTGGAGAGTGTGCAGAACAAATATCTGGATGGCAGAACGGTGTTAAATTGTGGTGATGCAACAGAAGCAGAGATAGATCTTGAAGTCATGAAGATATTGAGTGAATGTCACCAAAAGGCTAAAGAATTGTTGGATGGCAATCGTGATGCACTGGATCAGCTCGCCGCATTTTTGATCGAGCATGAGACGATCACCGGTAAAGAATTTATGAAGATCTATCGTAAAGTACAGGGTATTGAGGAACCGGAAGGTGACCGCTTTGACTTGCTTGTGCTGGATGTCGATGGTACGCTGCATAATTCTCATCGCGAGATCTCAGATGCAACTAAGAATGCGTTGATCGAAGCGCAGAAGCGCGGTAAGACGATCGCTATCGCATCCGGAAGATCCATTGCGGGAATTCGCCAGACAGCTTCTGCTATCTCTCTGGAAGAGTACGGTGGCTATGTGATTGCATATAATGGTACTACTGTGATCAACTGTAAAACAGGGGAATGCATTTACAATCAGACATTGCCGGCAGATCTGATCGCTCCGGTATACGAGGAGGCTGCTAAATTGCAGGTGGCTATCATGGCTTACCGTGACAGTGCCAAAGAGATTATCGTAGCTGGTGGCGTGACAGACTATGTTGCAGCAGATGCGGCTGCATCTTGTGTTACGATCCGCGAGACAGATCAGTTCGTAAAAGAGCTTAGTTTTCCGATCAACAAGATCTTTGTTTCGGGAGAACCGGACAAGATGAAAGAAGTAGAACGCATTTTACAGCGAAAGTTTGGTTCAGTGTTGAATGTATTTCGCTCAGATCCATACTATGTAGAACTTCTGCCAAAATACACAGATAAAGGTGTTGCGGTTGATAAGTTAGTGAAATATATGGATATTACCAAAGAACGTGTTATGTGTGTAGGAGACAGTAACAATGATCTGCCGATGTTACGCTATGCCGGTATGGGAGTCGCAATGGGGAACGCTTCCGATCGGATCAAAGAGCAGGCAGACTATGTTACAGATAGTAACGATGATGATGGTATTGTCAAAGTTATTGAAAAATTTATGACAGAGGCACATCACGAAGAAGGATAATTTATTGGGGATGGAGGAACACGAATGAATGGTTCAGAAAAACATTATTTAGAAAGACTGCTTGATCCTGAGGATCGGGATATGATAGAGAAAGAGGAGCATTTTTCACAGGTGATGATGATGTATTCCTGTGCGATCCGCGAGGTGCAGACTAAGCTGGAAGTGCTTAATGATGATCTTAAATCACGTTATCAGCGCAATCCGATCCACAGCATTAAGTCGCGTATCAAAAAACCGGTAAGTTTAGCTAAGAAATTACGTAAGAAAGGACTTCCCGTATCGGTGGATTCCATCAAAGGGAATATCAATGACGTTGCCGGTGTGCGTGTTATCTGTTCGTTTGTGGATGATATTTACACAATATCAGAGATGCTTACGTCACAGACGGATATCACATTGATCAGCCAAAAGGACTACATTGAGCATCCAAAGCCAAACGGATACCGCAGCTTGCATCTGATCGTAGAGATTCCGGTATTCTTTGCAGACAGGATGCGGCCGATGCGTGTGGAAGTACAAATACGAACGATCGCAATGGATTATTGGGCAAGTTTAGATCATCAGCTTCGATATAAGAAAGATGACATGGATGAGAACTACCGTAAAGAGATCGAAATGCGATTGAAGCGTTGTGCTGATATGATCACAGCAACCGATGCTGAAATGTTAGATATTCGTAAAAATATTTATGGATATCGCATTTAATGTTTTAGAGTTTCAAACTTCCCACACCTCATTATCTCAGACATCCACATATTGCTTATTATGTCAGCAACAAATAAACTATTTTGCAGCCAGTAGACTGACTTGTTCTGCCGGCAGCGAACTAAGATAATTGCCGCAGAACGCAGAGTTTTTTTGTGATTTCTTATTTTGTTACGTCTCTGATGACTACATGCCCGAAGGGATGTCTGAGATGTCCCGGTTTAGCAAGGTATGGGAAGTTTTAGTGAGAGTAATTAGAAAAGGCACTGTTCCAACGTGGATCACGTTCGAACAGTGCCTTTTTGGTGTAAAAATGGACTGTAACCTTATTCTGCGCTTTGCATCACTTTGCGGAAAGCAGGAATGATCTGGGCAGCAATAACTGCTTTGACAAGATCTAAAGGAATGAATGCGACAAATCCGGATAAGAAAGCAACTTTCCAAGAAAGGCCGGCATTAACCTTCCAAAAGAGCATTCCGATGATATCGATCAATACAACGCCGACAATAGCAGCAACTGTGTATAGGATTCGATTGTATTTTTTGCCGCGGATCAGTGGAAGTACAATGGCGATCACTAAGAAAGAGAATGTGTATCCACCGAAAATATTTGTCAAATATCCAATGCCGGAACCACCGCCAATAAATACCGGAAGGCCGATAGCGCCAAGAGCCATCCACACTAATATCGTGATGAAAGATTGACTGAGTGGGAACAGCAATGCGATGACGATAATAACAAAGTTTAACAATGTAATATGAGGACTACCAGGGATCGGCAATGGGATGCTGATATAAGCAGAAATACATAAAATAGCTGCAAATAATGCCATCATTGTAATGGACTTTGTAGTAAAACCGGTTTTGTTTGTTTTTGTTTCCTGATTCATTTGTTTCCTCCAATGTAAATGTATTATTATGACGGTTTACAACCGCGCAACAAAGAGTAGTATAAAACATTTGAATGTGTGTGTCAACTGAAAGAATTAAAAGTTTACCATGGTTTAGTGGGCAGGATTGTACAGTCTTTTTTTGGTTGGAAAATCTTTCCGTTTTTTTTTTGTAATTGAGACTGCATATTAGGTTTAGGCAGCATTATAGAAAAATGTACTATATAAAGCAAAAACTACATAAAAAAATTTGTAAGATTTTGAGAATTGAATGAATTATCTGCTTGGTAATATAATGAAAGGTGTGTCTGTGTCCGAAATACAATACGAGGTTTCTAAAGATATGGACTCACGATCAGATTCACAGAAAGGATGGGGAATGGAATGAAAAAAACAAAGCAAGTTATGGCATTGTTACTGGCACTTGTTATGGTAGTCAGTATGATGCCGTCCAATGTTCAATTCGTAGCTGCTGCAGCAGCGGAAGATAAGATTGAACTTGGTGAGGAGACATGGTCGGCAGATGGTCAGGCCTATACGTTTTCTGATGTAACAGTTAGTTTTAAGAGTGATCAGAAGATTTTTTGTATCTCGGTAGACAATGGAGGATACTTCAAACTTCCGAAAAAGATCGATCTTGGTAACATGAGCAGTACGTCTGATAGGATGAATGGTTTGACCAAAACTGGTGAGTATACGTCTAGCTTGTCCGGCGACGAAGAGCTTAGCTCTATGACTGTGATCGGAAGTGATATTACAGATGAGCAGATCAAAAACTTTTTGACGCAGGTTGTTTTTTATACGGGAACGACTGATCAGACAGTTAAGCAGACGATTTCCGTTGTCGCCAACTCCTGCAGTCTGCCGGATGGTAAATCAACGGCTATGGCAATTGATGGTAAATTACATTTTTATAAATATGTAGAGTTCCCAAGCGGAGACAACACATCGACATGGGCAACAGCCTACAAAGAGGCGAAGAAGTCTGTCTTTGAAGGATTAAAAGGTTATCTTGCAACGATCACCAGTGAGAACGAGGAGAAATATTTGTATAGCTCTCTGGGTGGCAATCTGCAAGCTTGGATCGGTGGAGCCAGAACATTGCTTCCAAGAGATGGTTACGATGGATTTGTACTGGATTCGGATGAGATTACCGATGAGGCGTTAAAACCATTGGATGATAGCAATAAGATCGTGCGTAAATGGTCTTGGTTATGCGGTCCGGAGGCAGGAACGACATTTTATGAGACGGGTGAGTCCGGTAATGTATATGGCGGTTCGGTATGTGATGGCCAGTACGCCGACTGGAATAATAATGAGCCGAATAACAGCTATAGTGGTGGCGGTACTTCTGCATATTATCAGGAGTATGCATTAGAATATGGTTTTGAGAAGGCAAACTGGAATGATTATCATCCAAACAATGTTTCACGTTCTATGTGGGGAATCAAAGGTTACATTATTGAGTACAGTCCATATGCTACGAGCGGTGAGAGTGGCAAAGAAGATGCTGACAACAAAATGACAACACCAAGTACGACAGAACTTGTGGTCATTCAAAAGAGTAAACCGAGACTGAATGCAGATAATCTGGTACTTAGTAAAGAACAGGCGAACAAGCTGACAGAAGCGACAGTTAAGAATCTTGCGAATACTAAGGGAAGCTATAATGGTACAACGGCAGATGCGTCCAGCTCGAATATTACAGTGGACAGTGATCAGCTTACAACGGTTAAGTCAGCAGAGGCGGGAACTTCTAATAAGCTGACATTCTCTTATCAATATGATACCGGTGCAGCTGATGTGGTAACGAAGGATACAACGGTTTATATTACTGATGTTGCTAATACAGGGTCCACAAGTACCAATAATACGACAACGATCGGTGCCAATAATGTTTCCGTTACAACGGATGATCTGGCTGCCTGTGTCGATGAGGACAAAGTTGCAGAACTGATCCGTTCTAAGGCAGTACCGGTTGCAGTAAAAGATGGTAAGGCAGCAGCTTCTGCTGATATTACACAGAAGAGCAGCGAAGTAAACAAGGCGTCGACAGCAGGCACCTATAAAATAACATATACCTATAACGGCGTGGATACAACGATCAACGTAACGGTTACGGATTCTAATCCCGTAGCAAAAGTGACTGCTGATAATTTTGAGGTGGTAAGAGGAAGCGGAAATCTTACCGAAGCAGATCTTATCACAAAGTCAAATGCGCAGGTGAAGAACGCTTCCGGTACTGTGATCCCGGGTGCAACGATTGATGTAGATGACACTGATCTTGCGACATTGAATGATAAGATCAAAAATGGTCCGGCGGGAGATTATACGGTTAAAGTATCATCGAATGGAAAGACCTGCGATGTTACAGTAACAGTTCGTGACCGCAACGTCACAATTGATGCTAACGATTTTATTATCACGGAAGATGAACTGCTTTATGCGAATAAAGATATAATTAAGAGCAAAGCAAATGTTCGTGGTATTGATGAGGGAACCGCATTTGATTTCAATGATGCGGATGCTATGGACTCTACGGCATATAATGAACTGAAACAGGTTAAGGCCGGCGGCTCCAAGGATCTTACCTTTACCTATACCGATGCAAATGGTAAAACCACAACATCCGATCCGATCACGGCGTTTGTTGTGAAAAATAAAGAAACAAATGCAGCATCAAAAACAACAGTCGGTGCGAATAATGTGACATATACGACAGATCAGTTAAAAGCATTAGGAACAACGGAAGCAATCGCTGCGAAGATCAAGAGTGATTCCGGTGTAATTGCTGTCAAAGACGGCAGTAAAGCAGACGCATCACAGATCACTGTGAAATCCGGATCAGCAATCATTACGAGCGAAACTCCGAAAGGAACTTATTCAGTAACTTATACTTGCAATGGTACTGATGTAGCAATCACAGTAACAGTTGTAGATTCCGGCAAAGTAACAGAAATCACCTCAGATAAGGTTGAACTGGTGGTTGGTGATGCAGCACTCACGGCAGAAGGCCTGCTTACTAAGTCAAATGCTGAAGCAAAAGACGCTGCAGGCAATGTGATACCGGATGCGAAACTTACTGTAGACAGTAAAAAGTTGGACATTATTAATAAACGTCTGATGAATGGTCCGACAGGTAACTATAGCGTGACAGTTACGACAGAAGATGGTTTTACAGCAGACATTAATGTGTCTATTCGTAAGCCGGTTGTTTCAATGACAGCAGAAGATTTCATGCTGACGAAAGAGACAGCTGCAGCACTGACAGGTGAGGCTGCGGCCAAGGATTACGCTAAGATTGGCGTAACCCGTGAGGGAACAACAGTCGCAGATCCTTTTGATAAAATAACAGCAAATCCGGATGATCTTGCAAAGATAGTGGCAGGTAACAGTGGTACTATTGCATTTACATACGAAAACGGTAAATATGAAACCGGTTCTGTGACTGCGAAAGCAACGGTCGTTGATGTAAAATACAGCGAGACAAAGGGAACAGATCGGATTACGATCGGAGCAGATAATGTTACACTGGATTATAAGGATATCAGTTCTTTGACAGAAGATGAGTTAAAAGACCTGATCCGCAAGAATGCAGATCCGGCCGCAACAGATAATGGTGCGCTTGTTGATCCGAGTGACATTACCGGACCGAAGTTGGTCAAAGATGGTGACGGATACAAAGCAATCTTTACCTACAAAGATGTGCCGGTTACAACGGATGTTGTGATAAGCAATGTTCCGGCACAGGGCGAGGTAAATGCATCTGATTGTATCTTCTCGTTAGATGACATTGGAAAACTTACTGCAGACGATGTGATCCGCGCTGCTTTGTCAAAATACACGGATAAAAATGGGGTTACTGACAATGGAGAGGGTGTTGTACTGACACAGGAGTCATTGGATGCGATAAACAGAATGACAGAGCCGGGAACATTACCGCTCACGTTCACAGACAAGTCAGGAACCATTGTTAAAAAAGTAACAGCAACTGTCGTTCAGAATCGTCGATATGATACATCTACAGGTAATATTACACTCGGAGCAAATGATTTCTGCATTACAGTAGAGCAGGCAAAGACGATCGTACTGAAGCAGGATCAGACCGATGTTGCCGATATGCTAAAGAAATTAGGAAATGCGATTGCAACTGATGATGGAAAATTCATTCCATTCAAAGATGCGGCGATCACTGTGGATGCATCAGCAATTCAGGCGGCGAAGGGCAGCTATGAATTAGTATACACATACAAAGGTAAGGTGAACAAAGTAACCGTCACTGTAAAAGATGATGGTTCGGCTGATACGACCAGCAGTGAAACAACTGTACCGGATGTCAATCTGACTGCTAATGATTTCGCAGTAGTAGCAGGCACGGAATCTATTGATGAAACTGCCTTTAAGAAACTTGCAGAAGTGGTAGTAAAATACAATGATGGCTCCAGCGTAGAGAACGTGACGATCGATGCAGAGGATCTTGCAGTGTTGAATGAGAAGATTCGTGCAAAATCGACCGATAGTGTTTTCGTCAAGGTGTATGCAACCGATAAGAAGACAGGTAAGCAATTGTCAGCAATTGTAAAAGTAACATTGCCAAAGAAGGCGGCAACACCGAAGCCAACAAAGAAACCGGGTACAACAGCAAAACCGGGAAGCGGAATTTCTGCGGATGATATTGCAAAGGAACTCGGCGTAGATAGGGCAACGGCTGAAAAGATTAAGGATTATGCTGAGAAGACCGGAACTTCTATGGACACCCTTAGAATTACCGATACTGCTGTAAAGAAACTCAAGGATGATAAAGACATTAAGGGCTCTGACTTTAGCAGATTAAAAGCGAGAGCCAATAAGTCTTCCAAGAACAGCATTACGTTAAAATGGGTTAAGCAGAGTGGCGCTGACGGTTATTTGATCTATAGTAACCAGTGTAACCATGGTGGTAAGAAATACCGCTATAAACTGACTAAGACCATAAAAGGTAAGAATAAGACAACGTGGACACAGAAGAAGCGCAAGAAAGGCAAATATTACAAACACATGGTTGTTGCATACAAATTATTCAACGGTCATAAAGTAACAATTGCCGCTGCACCGACAATTCATTCCGTCACCAAAGGTGGAAAACGTGGTATGGCGAAAGCGGTCAGCATTAAAAAATTGGGCAACAAGAAAAAGAGAACTAAGATTACTTTGAAAGCAAGAAAGACTGCTAAGATCAAAGCGGTAGAGATTCGTGCAGACAAGAAGAAAAAGATTATGAAACATAGAAAACTTGCGTATGAATCCAGTAATGTGAAGGTTGCCAAGGTAACCGGATCCGGCAAGATCAAGGCAGTGAAAAAAGGAAAATGTAAGATATGGGTATATGCACAGAATGGTGTATACAAAGAAATCAAGGTCACTGTAAAATAGCGAATCATAGCATTTATCTGAGATTTATTCATGTAATGTCAGCGTGGGCGGACCAAGGATAAGTGGTTATGGAATAAGCAGGAAACCTATTTGGAATAGATAAATTTCAGATAGGTTTCCTTACTATTAAGGAGGATACAAAAGAGTATGGACGCAAAGTTACAAGATCTTACAGATAAGGTATTGCAAGGTGAAGAGATTAATCGACAAGAGGCAGAGTGGTTGACGCAGATAGATATTGAAGAGTTGGCACAGGGGGCTGATCGTATCCGTCAGGAAAGACAGCAAGATGAATTTGACATGTGCAGTGTGATCAGCATAAAAGGGGGGCGATGTTCCGAGGATTGTAAATTTTGTTCGCAGGCGAGTTGCTCTAAAGCGACAGTGAAGAGTTACCCGCTTCGTGGAACCGAAGAGATCCTGAAGGATGCCAAAAAGCGTAGCGCACAGGGAATCCGACATTATTGTTTGGTGGCATCCGGGCATCATCTTAGCGAACGTGAAGTAGATGCCTTGTGTGAAACAGTTCGTGTGATACGAAAGGACACTGCTCTTCGACCTTGTGTATCCGGTGGATTGATGAATAAAGATCAGTTTATGCGATTAAAGGAAGCGGGAGTAGTACGGATCCATAATAACCTGGAAACTTCACGTACACATTTTGCTAAAGTATGTGGAAGCCATACGTATGATGACAAAATTGCGACGCTGAAAGCAGCAAAAGAGGCTGGATTATCCGTATGCAGTGGGGGCCTTTTTGGGATTGGAGAGTCTATGGCGGATCGATTGGATCTTGCCTTTACACTGCGCGAGATTGCACCGGACACCGTTCCAATCAATCTGTTAGACCCGGTAGAGGGCACACCGATGGGACATAATAAGGTATTAACGGAAGAAGAAGTTCGACGCATTATTGGTGTTTTTAAGTATATTTTACCAAATCAGATGATACGTCTGGCGGCGGGGAGAGATTACCTGGAGGATACAGGTCTTCGGTGTTTTCGATCCGGTTGCAATGCGGCGATCACGGGAGATTTGCTGACGGTCATGGGAACGTCCGTAGAAGGTGATCTGGATGCAGTGAGAGCCTTGGGGTACCGGTTGTAAGATGAATAAAAAAAGCATTTTCCTATACCTAAAAAAAGAGCAAAACCAACGTTTTGCTCTGTAAGAATTGCAATACCAAAAAAAAGAGAAGTCATATATGACTTCTCTTTTGATCTAATGCGGAAGAAGGGACTTGAACCCTCACGTCGTTGCCAACACTAGATCCTTAGTCTAGCCTGTCTGCCAATTCCAGCACTTCCGCATTTCATTTACATAAATGCAACGAACGATATAAATAATACCACTCGATAGTTTATCTGTCAACCCTTTTTTTAAAAATCTTTATTTTTTTAGCTTTTTTCTTCCACTTTTTCAGTCCCTACTTGCAAGATTCCATTTTACTCTTCTATAAAACCATAAAAGGGAAATACTATTTTTTACAATAGCATCCCCCCGATCAACTGATTTTTACTGTGTGATCCGGTCGATCACATCCTGATACTGACCATTCACTTCTTTGTTGACTTCCTGTCCCTGCTTTTTAAACTCTGCCGACTCGGATTCCGTAAGTTCTGTCACCTTACATCCCACTTTCTCGGCCTGCTTGATCGCCTTTTTGTCAAAATCTTTGAATGCCTGTCTTTGTTCTTTGGAAATTTCTTTTGCAACTTTCTTTACTGTTTCCTGATCCTGTGATGACATCTTTTCCAATGCCTTCTGAGATGCAACAATCATTTCCGGGATGCAGGTATGTTGATCAACCGTGATATATTTTGCAACCTTATAATGCTCTGTTGATATATAAGATGGCCAGTTATTCTCTGCACCGTCGATCGTGCCTTTTTTAATGGCATTATAAATATCATTATAAGCGATATTTACCGGAATTCCTCCGTTCATCGACACCAGCTTGATCATCGGATCTGTATTTACACGTAATGTCAATCCATCCAGATCGCTTGGTGATTTCACTTCTTTCTTGTTATTATAGAAGTTTCGGCTGCCACCGCTAAACCAGCATAAACCAACCATGTCATTATCTGTCAGTCCCTTTGCATTTAATAGATCATTTCCAACTGAACCATCCAACACTTTCCACATATCATCCTCGGAGTTATACAAATAGAGCGATTGAAATGCTTTCAGATCTTCTACGTAGTTTGAAAGAGGTCCGGATAATCTTGCAAAATCAATACCATCCACGCGTACCTGCTCCATCTGGTCTGCCTCTGCACCAAGTGTGTCACCATGATATACTTCAATATTCACTCTTCCGTCTGTTTCCCGGTACACTCTTTTTGCAAATTCATCACAGGCTTTTGCAGTCGGATGATCTCCTTCCTGTACATCAGACATGATAAATGTGGTTGATTCTGTTTTCTTACCACAACCGGTAAATACCATTGCCATTGCCATAATACATCCGGCAAGCACTATTTTCTTCTTCATAATACTCCTCCTGCTTATACACGTTTAAACTTATCAATATTGTTCACTAACTTTTTCGCTGATGCATCCGTATCGGTCACTTCATGCTGAATTTCTGCCATTCCGCTTGTCAGATCACTCGCATTCTCTGCCACAACATTAATACCATCAGAACATTCATTGATCGTTCCTGATATATTTTGAATCATTTCTTTAACATTTTGCATCGTATCATGAAGCTTATTTGCATTATTTTCGAATTTTGCAAGAATAGACTCAAAATTATTTGCATCTTCATTATACTGCTTTCCGGTTTCTACCAGTATATCATAATCCGGCATAACCACATTCATAATAAATGATATCATCTTATTGGCATTATCAGCCAGTGCATTAACGGAATCCGTAACATCTGCACTGATATCCTGAATATTATTTGCCGTCTCACGACTTGAATCAGCAAGCTTTCTGATCTCATCCGCAACTACCGCAAAGCCCTTTCCTGCTTCTCCGGCTCTTGCTGCTTCAATCGAAGCATTTAATGCTAAAAGATTTGTCTGACTCGAAATCTCAAGAATATCTGCCGTCAAAAGATTGATCTGTTCTACATTTCGGCTTCTTTCCACAGCACTTTCCATGATCTGGCGCATTTCACCTGCCATTGCTCCGGTGTTTTCTTTGCTCTCAACACCTTTTTTACTGAGCTCCTGTGCCGTATTTCTTATTGATTTTGCCATGGCAGTTCCTTCGGTCGCCTGTGTCGCGATGTCAACAACTGCTTTGGCAACTTCTTCTGAACTATTATTAATATTATCTGCCACACCGGAAATTTCCGTCATGCTGACTGCCAATTCTTCCATAGTTGCAGATACATCCGTAATATTTTCATCAGCTTTCGTAATCTGTCCTGTGACGCTGTCTACATTTCTCATCATAATTCCCGACTCGCTTTTGATATCAGAAATTGTTAATTGTAATGTTTCAATAAACTTGTTAATGCCTCTTACAAGCTGTCCTACCTCATCCTTTGTCCGTTCCTTCACGCGCTTTGTAAGATCTCCGTTCTTTTGTTCCATGCCTTCTACAATCTCTTGCAGTTCTGCGGTTGCTTTCTTGGTAGGAACTATGACTGTCAAATATGTAACCAGCATTCCGCCCACAAACGCAAGCAACAAAAATACTCCGGCAAATATAAGAACTCTGTAACACAATGTCGTTGCCGCAGATAATTCTTTCTGTGCCCGGATCATATTCGTCTTGTTCAAAACAGTAACCGACTGAATATACACTTTCAGATCCGAGGTCTGATCTGCCACCTGTTCTTCGGCAGTATCCAAATCATAGATTTTTCCATTTGCAATCTGCTCTAACACAGCACTATATTGTTTTATATAAGCATCATATGCTTTTTTCAAACGCTGTATCGTTTCTTTTTGTCTTTCACTGATTGCATTATCTTCCAATGCTTGCAAAGAAGATAACACATTTCCCTGTGCACTTGTAATATCTGACCGTATCGAATCTTTATCTTCTTTTAACATATAATCTTTCAGATCATTTTCCAGATATGCTTCATTAACGGAAAGCGTATTTACTTCCTGAATGCTGTTGAGGTATTCATTACCAATATTCTGATTGATCTTATCCATATTTTTAACCTGCACTGTCACTATTCCGATTCCGGCAAGACAGATCACCAAAATAAGCATAAATACGCTCAATATTTTTGCTCCTATTCTTTTTCTCATGGTATCTCCTCCATATTTCTCGTCATTTTTTAACTATTTATTTTAATATCTTATTCCTTTTTGACACAATTTTCAATCCCTTCCAAATTAAAAAGATGCGTTTTTGTGACGAATTTTGTCGTCACAAAGCTAAAATCGGCTTTTTTATTTCTAAAAGGACACTACATCTGTTTTCGAACCACACGGTACTCATCACCGTTATAATAATATGGACAATGTTCCCGCTTGTCCGATAAAAAGCGTGCAAGATCATCTTCATCCATGTTGACATCGCAAACATATTCTTCATACTCTTCATCGTATACCAAATTCGCACAGGTATCACATTCTGCCATGACTTTTCCTCCTCTCTTTGTTCCTATTATAGCAGATTATCAGCTAACTGTCTGCCTAATGTGTCAGATTCGTAAGGATCAGACTTGCTGCCATGCCTGCAAAGGTACTGAGCAAAGCACCAAACAGCAGCCATCTTCCATTTGTAACACCCTTTCCATTTTCATCCTTTGTTGCCTGGAAATACACGGAAATCGTATAAAATATCGTCTCGGAACAGCACATTAGCAATGCTGCCAGATATCCCTCTCTGGAATCGACTCCGAACTTTTTAAAAATATCTAATGCCAGCCCTGTAGCAGCCGATGACGAAATCATTTTAATAATTGATAACGGTAATACGGCAACAGGAAAACCGGTCAGATCGGCAAGCGGCTTTAAAATAACAGAAAGTACATTAAAAAAGCCGGACTCACTAAGAATGCATATTGCAACCATTAACCCCACTAGCGTAGGTAAAATCCTGAAAACGATTTTCAGACCATCGGTCGCACCTTTTAAGAATGCATCGAAAATGTCTGTTTTAGCCAAAAGACCATATGCTACAATGTACATGATCACTAAAGGAATCATCAGATTTGATATAAAAGTTAATATCTCCATATGAAAGCCCCCTACACGTTGTCTTCCCATACATAAGCAAATTCTATCTCTTTTATTGCGAATTAAGACATTTTTCGTTATAATCAGATTATGATAAATTTTAAGCTTTAGAACTGAAAAACGTGTGAAGAAATGAGGATTTATATGAACACCGTATTTATTGCCGATGATGAATTGATCATTCGTCAGGGATTAAAATGTATAATAGACTGGAGTGCTTTAGGATTTGAAGTGATCGGTGAAGCAGCAAATGGTGAGGATGCATTACAATTTATCACAAAGTATAAGCCTGATATGGTTATGCTGGATATCCGTATGCCAAAGCTTACCGGGCTTGATGTTGTCAAGCAGGCAAGAGAACAGGGATATAAAGGAAAAGTCATTATTTTAAGCGGATTTACGGATTTTAAATATGCACAGTCTGCGATCCGCTATGGTGTCGAATATTATCTGACAAAACCTATTGATGAAGACGAACTTTTTAATACGGTCAAAGAGATCAAAAAACTGCTTCTAGACGAAGCCCAGAAGAAAGAAGAGATGGAAGAATATCGTTCCAAGGCCCGAAACATGATCCTGCAGGACATTTTAAATAACAACATCCCATCTACTGTTGATTTTCAAAATCTGAACTTACAGGCAGATGTCTACCAGGTTGTAATCTATGAGAAATACAGCCACCATGCTTCAAAAATGACATATCGTTTCTCTGACCTGTTAAAAGTTACCAACACTGATAACAGTTCCTACGAAAATATTACTTTAGATGACAATGAGATCCTGATTCTAAAGGGACCATTTACGATCAAGAAATTTGAAGAGTTTTTAGAGCATTATGACCGTGAGCAGAAACCACAAACCAATTCTCCGCTCGATTCTCTTTTTATTACATATGGACGTATTGTATCGGATATTGAAGATATTCACATTTCCTACCAGGAAGCGCTCCGCCTCTTGCAGCGCCGCTTTTTTTGCGAACACAAACAGCATACGATCGGCTACAGTGAACTGCCGGATCTGACGCAGTCGGATATGTATTCTTTAAACAACGACATTTTACAGGATTATTGTGAGCAGCTGATCGGCTATATTCAGGCTGCGAAAAGAAATCAGGTTGCTGAAACCTTAAATGAATTAGAGCATAAATTATATTATTCCAATAATACGATCGAACGCATAAAGCTCTTTTTAACGGATCTATATTTGTCGATCAAAGAAAAGATTTCTCATCTGTATCATAATGCAAATATTCCGTTTCCGGGAAATGCAGAGATCATTAATCTGATTGGCGAAAAATATTACCTCTATGAGATCATTCTTTTCTTCACGGAACAGTTTGAAATGATCATGCGTGCGATCGGTAATCCATCCAGTGATGGTGTAATGGACGATATCATCCATTATATTGAGCATAATTATATGGATAACATCAAGTTAGAAACGATTGCTCCGCTTTTTGGCTACAACAGTTCCTACCTTGGTAAGATCTTTAATAAGAAAGTCGGCATGGGATTTAATATGTTTGTTGATCAGGTTCGTATCAGCCGCTCAAAAGAACTTCTGACCGACACCGACTTAAAAGTATATGAGATTTCCGAAAAAGTCGGCTACCGAAATGTGGACTATTTCCATACCAAATTCAAAAAATACGTCAACCAAAGCCCGGCCGAATTTCGAAAGATCCACCAAAAGAAATAAACGAAACGCCACTTCCCATCCCCTCTGTGACATCATAGAGGGGATTTTTCAGAACGTTTTTATCTAAAAATTAATTTTGTATTTCTATTTTATTATTGCCTTTTGGGAAGACACGCCGGCTGATTAGGATATCTGATTTTTATGTTTTTTTGCTAATTGGGCGCGGGTTATAACTATAGGGGCGACTCAGCCTGGATAACATTGCTTAGGGGGCACGCTTTCGCTACGCCAAGCCACGTAACGCACACATAACCTATCAAAAAAGGGAGCAACGTTTTTTCGTTGCTCCCTTTTTATGACAGGTAAGTGGCGACGGGTTTGGAAGTACCCCTACAGCAATGTATCTCAGGACCAGCCTTGCCCCTATATCAAATAAGAGCGCCCAAAATCAAAGCAAAAAAACAAAAAATCTTAGATATCCTTATCAGGCGAAATAGTGCCCCAAAAGGCAAAATAAATAGAAATACAAATTGTAAACCATTCTATAAAACGTTCTAAAAATCCCCCCGTTTATCAAGTTGTGGACGGATGGGAAGGTGATGTTTCGTTTTGGTCTTCGGAAGTTTCGATCTCGGTGACAAAGCGTGAGATGTCTACTTCTTTGTGGAAACGTTCTTTGAGGTAGTAGATGTGCAGATGCTTTTTGGCTCTTGTCATAGCGACATAAAACATCCGGCGTTCTTCTTCCATATCGGCATTTAGTACCGATTTGCTGTGTGGCGTAACACCTTCATTGGCATCCGGAATAAAGACGCAGGTAAACTCCAGGCCTTTTGCCCCATGCATTGTCATAAGCATCACGGAATCTTCCTGTTCTTTTCCACGTTGCATTTCAAGACTCTTTTGCGTCTGCTCTTTTAATTCTTCTTTATAATCCTGCATATAGGTATACCAGTCTTCAAATGATTCCTGCGAGCGTGCTTCCTCTTGCAGCTCGTCAAGGATCTCTAGCATATCATCTGCACGGATTCCTCTGTAATCGGCATATTCTCTGATATATTCGTCATAGCCAATCCCTTTCCGGATAAAGTTGACTGCGGCATAAGGACGCATCTGCGCTAGCATAGACAGATCGTAAGAAAGCTGCTCTAACCGGTCTACCATCCAGTCTTTATCTTCATAAAAAAGCTTTAACTCTTCAAAATCCACATAAGGTTCTGTAAATGCATTGCGATGAACATAACGCTTCGGGCGGTTTATGATCCGTAGCACCTGCCCTCTTTCTCTATTTCCCTGTGCAACACGGACATAGGTTAATACATCCTGCACGATCCAGTGATCGTATAAGTTCGGAAGCCGTTCTTTCATCGTAAATGGGATATTGTATTCCATTAATTTGGAACTTAATGAACGTGCCTGCGTATTTGTCCGAAAAAGGACTGCCATTTCACGGTAAGGAATGCCTGCATTTCGATAAGCAAGGATCTTATCCCGAATCGCTTCGTTTTCATCTGATATTTTTGCAAACTTTTTTAACTCAATGGCATCTTTTTCCGGCTCTTTATCGGCCGCCTGTATTTCCTTTGGCAGACGATTACTGTTATGTACGATCACTTTTCCGGCAGCCTCTACAATTGCAGCATTGCTCCGATAGTTTACATTCAAAAGACATTGTCCGGCATCCGGATAATCCTTTAAAAACTGCTGCATAATGTCCGGTTTTGACCCACGAAATCCATAGATTGACTGGTCATCATCTCCTACAACAAAGAGATTATTTGCAGGAGCAGCAAGCAGACGCATTACATCATATTGTACCCGGTTAATATCCTGAAACTCATCGATCAAGATATACGGAAACTGCTGCTGCCACATTTTGCATATATCCGGTCTTTGTTCTAAAAGTTCATAACAATATACCAGCATATCATCAAAATCGATCAGTCTTTTTTGTTCCAATGCTTTCTGATAACGCGTGAAAATCTCTGCAAATACTTCATTAGAACACAAAGGAGAAAAATAGTTTTTCAATTCTATTCTTTCTCCTTTGACACGACTGATCTCCGATTCGAGATCATTTAAAAATTCATTTTCATCCTGGAGCTCCAGATTGGTATCACGCACCAGCTTTCGTAAAAGATCTCTTCTGAAATCATCCCGCACGATATTTTCGGCAGTATAGTGATATGCATGTTTGAGGATCATAAAAAAGATCGCATGAAAGGTTCCGAAATGCACACCACCTGTTCTTGATTTCGAAAGTCTTTGATAACGCTGCTTCATTTCGATCGCTGCCGCTTTCGTAAAAGTGATTACCAATATTCCTGCCGGCATCACTTTTTTCTCTTCTACGAGATAACGAACCCGCTCTGTAATCACTCTGGTCTTACCGGAACCCGGTCCGGCAAGAACCAGCATCGGACCATTAAAATGTGTTACCGCTTCCTGCTGTGCGGCATTTAACTTTTGCATAGGCTCTACTTTCCTTCTTCGTTCACTTCGGCCTCTAACATCTCAATACCTTTCTTAATACGTGCAATGGATTCTTCTTTTCCGAGAATCTCCATGATTTCATAAGCACCGCCCGGTGTCATCTGCTTACCGGATACCGCTGTACGAAGCGGCCATAATACACGACCGTTTTTGAGTTCCTTTTTTGCAATATAATCTTTGCAAAGTGCTTCAATAGCCGGAATCGAATAATCTTCCTGTGCTTCAAACAAAGGCAGCATTTCTTTTAACACTTCCAAAGAGTTCTCACTGTTTGTCTTCATCTTCTTATGGGTATACATTGCTGTATCATATTCAGGAAGTTCTTCAAAGAAATCAATCTTTTCCTTGATCTCGGGGAATAACTCAATTCTTGTCTTAACCAGTTCGGCAATCTTTGTCAGATCATAATCTTTTGTGATCACTTCTTTGATCACCGGTAATGCATATTCTAAATAACGATCCATATCCATTGCTTTGATATATTCGCCATTCATCCATTTTGCTTTTGTGATGTCAAAGACAGCCGGTGATTTACTGATATGATGATAATCAAAAACCTCCTCTAACTCTTTTAAACTAAAGATCTCTCGATCATCTGTAGGACTCCATCCTAAGAGTGCAACAAAGTTTACGATCGCTTCCGGCAAAAATCCCTGCTCTAGCAGATCTTCTACAGATGCATGACCACTTCTTTTTGCAAGCTTCTTGTGATTCTCGTCTGTAATGATCGGACAATGTACATATTCCGGGATTTCCCATCCAAATGCTTCATACAAACGATTATATTTTGGTGCAGAAGATAAATATTCATTACCGCGAACAACATGTGTGATCTTCATCATATGATCATCGATTACATTTGCAAAATTATAGGTTGGGTATCCGTCTGCTTTGATCAGGATCATATCATCCAATTCTTCGTTATCTACAGTAATGTCACCATAGATCGCATCATGGAATGTAGTCGTACCTTCTGTCGGATTGTTCTGACGGATAACATATGGCACTCCGTCTGCGAGATTTTTCTCAATCTCTTCTTTCGAAAGATGTAAGCAATGTTTGTCATATTTTGCAATCTCTTTTCCGCTTTCTGTAGTGGAAGATGCACGTAATGACTCTAATCTTTCCTTTGTACAGAAACAATAATATGCTTCTCCTTTTTCAATAAGCTGCTTTGCATATTCTAAATACACACCGCTTTTCATACGTTCACTCTGTACATAAGGACCGTAACCGCCATCTTTATCCGGACCTTCATCATGATTCAAGCCGGTAAGTTTCATCGTGTTATAAATAATATCCAGTGCCTCCGGTACATAACGTTCCTGGTCGGTATCCTCAATTCGCAATATAAATGTACCGTTCTCATGTTTTGCGATCAAATATTCATATAATGCCGTTCTTAAATTTCCTACATGCATTCTACCTGTTGGACTTGGTGCAAATCTGGTTCTAATCTTACTCATCACAATCTCCATTTCTGTAAATTTATTTATGTTGCTGTATCCGGTCCTTGCATATGCCAATGCTTCGCAAGCAGTATCGCATTCCCAACTTCCGGTTTTATCTTGTTCCTACCATTCCGGTATATTAGAAAAATCGCTATATATTGTATACTTTTTTTCCCTATTTTGCAACTCTCTCCCTACCGAAAAGAAGCTTGTACACTCTCTCCCTATCGGAAAGAAGCTTGTACAGTTTCTATTGTTTCATCATTTTTAGACTGTTTGCACCCTCCTTGAAATTTGATTTCATCAAAAAAGATGATTTACACAAAAAATGCCGGAAATGATTTCGAACAATTCTCTTTCCGACATTTTATTACTTCAATTTTTAGCTGTACTCCCTATAAAGAATCTTTATCCTTTACAGATCTGCAAGATATGTAAAGATCTCCGACAAATTACCATACATCCGGTAATTTGCTTTTTCATCTCCGAGATGTTCCTCGTTATTGATCAAAACCAGTTTATCCCCTTCATAATAACGAAGTGTTGATGCCCATGTATGCGAGGAAAGTGCCATACCGGCAACCAGCAAAACATCAGCATTTTCAACTGCATTACAAGCTTTTGTTAATCTTCCGTTATCAATCATTTCTCCAAAAAATGAAAAACCGGGACGAAGGACTATGTTGCATTTATCGCACTTTGGTGTTCCTTGTGCCTTCTTAATGTAGTCTGAACCAAATATCTTTCCGCAAACCGGGCAGCGATTTTCTTCTGCCGAACCATACAATTCTATCACATTTTTACAGCCTGCTTTCTGATACAAGCCATAAATCATGCGAGTTACGATATGGCTGATACAGCCTGCTTTCTCAAGTTTAGCTGCTGCTTTATATACCGCTGTCGGCTCTACATTCGTTTTATTCAGGATTACATTTTTATAATAGTCATAAAATGTATCAACCTGACGTGAAAAAAACGGGGAGGTTATAATTTCTTCGCCGCTATATCCGTATTGATCCTCTATCTCATAGACCATGTGCTCGGCACGAATACCATTCAATCCGGTTTCACGCATCACTTCACTGCCGCTAACCAGTACAACATTATTGCTGCCTAAGATCAATTCCTTAATTTTATCTGCTATTTTATCCATTGCTACTCCCCCCCAAAAAAATATATGCTTTTTATTCTTCGATCAGATACCCCATGTCAGCATCTGCTGCCTCAGATGCAAAACGACTGAATTCTGTTTACTCACCAATATACGTTATAATACACTTTACGGCATTGTCGATTCCACACATATCACTACGAATCACCAGATCATAATTATTCAGGTCAGCCCACTTCTCACCTACATGATAATTATAATAATTTCGTCTTCTCTTATCATTTTTCATAATGATATCAGCCGCTTTTTTCTCATCGACCTGATAATTTACGATTGCACGCTGTAAACGATAACTCATAGATGCGCGAACAAAAAGATTCACTACATTTTCACGTTCTTTTAACACATAATCTGCACATCTGCCTACAATAACACAAGGACCTTCGTCCGCCACTTTACGAATCACATCCGACTGTGCAAGAAAAATCCTGTCATCTAAAGAAAGACCCGAAAAACCAAAATCCTGATTGCCATATACATTGATTCCCATAGCAAGAGAATACAGTAAACTGTTCGTTGCCTTATCTTCCGCTTTTTCAAATGTCTCTTCTGCAAATCCGCTCTCTTTTGCTGCACGGGTAATCAATTCATTATCATAAAACGGAATATCATAATATTTTGCAAGTTTCTGACCAATCTCACGTCCCCCGCTGCCATACTGTCTTCCTATTGTTATTACTTTGTTCATAATTCACCACACCTTTCCGACACATCATACCTGTCCTGACACATGCCATATACTGCTGCATTGTCAAAACATTTTGTATTTCTGCCTCATCATGAAATACTACTGTGTAAACATTATAACTTTCTGCCGTTCCTGTTCCTGCTGTCTTCGCTGTGCAAAAATCCGGTATGTCTGAAGAATCTTTTGCTTGTCTCTGTCAGAAACCACCTTCTCAACATCTGTATCTTCTTTACGTGACATAGCTGCTGTCAGGTTATAGGACGTTTGTGTGTTATATCCGATCGTATAATCCAATGCATCGCTCTGTGCTCCGATATTACTTCTATCCTCAGAAATTTTCTTTAATGCATCATCAATTGTCTTAATTGAAAATCTTCCGGTAGTATCAAAGTCTTTGATTCCCAGTGCTTCTAATGTTGCATTGCCGGTATTAATATCCATACCGCTTCCATCTGCACCGGCTGCAATGTGCATAGCATCATTGTTTCCATCTAAAAGCTTCTTTGTATTAAATTCTGTGTTGTTCGCAATATCTGCAATTCCCTGCTTATACTGATCAATCTGTTGCTGTATTGCTTTCTTCTCATCATCCGACAACAATGCTGAATTGGATGCCCTAACAGAAAGATCACGAATTCCCAAAAGATAATCATTGATTGATCCCATTGCCGCATCTGCTGTATTCAATACAGATTTTCCATCCTGTGCATTTCTTGCACCTGCTCCATATCCTGAGATCTGGCCTTTTTGCTGCTGGATGATCGCTATCTGAGATGCTTTCTTCTGATTCTCTTCCATTGAAAGACGATGATATGCATTTGTCTGTATTCTGTTTACCTGCATAACCGACACCTCCCCATAGAATAAATATTTTAAATCATATCCACTAATTTCTTCTAACTATATCATAACACAATTTCATATTTTTTACATCTGTTTTTCGTAAACTTTGCTCTCAAAAAGTATATTATATGCACATTTTTTAAAAATCGTCCCGGTTCTGTCCACATTATTTGATACTCTGTATACATCCTGTCAAAACGCTGTGGTGTTACGATAAATTTAATGCCGGTTTTATGATAAATTTAATGCTTTTGATACATTTTTTTAACATTTATACTGTATTTTTAAAAAAATTGATACACTTCTATTGCTATTATATACTATAATATGTAAGATTGAAATTATGTGGTTTGAATCGTTTTCATAAATAAAAGTATTCCGAAACCTTTGATCCGGTTTTTTAACTTTTTATCTATGATTTCTAAATAATAAAGAAAGGTATAAGAAAAATGAGTGAAGAAAAGAAAACACAAGAAACAACCAATTCTTCTATTGTATTTTCAAAAAAAAGAGCAATTCTATTACTTAGTGTTACAGCAATAGCTGCCATTCTGATCATTGCAATTGTATTGATCTATCACAAGGTATATTATGCAGACCGCTGGTACAAAAACACAACGATCAATGATGTTGATGTATCAGGGCAAACTTTAGAAAGCTCTAAGAAGAATCTGGAAAAAAAGTATGCGGATTATACACTTACTATTTCCGGACGCGACAAAGGACAAATGCAAATTGATGGAAATGACATCGGATATCATTTCAAGATCGGAAGCAGTTTTGATAAAATTTTTGATAAGCAGCACGAAGCCATACAGCTTTTTGCCAAAAAAAATGCTTATACAACCGATTACAATATTTCTTACGATGATGCTGCATTAAAGAAAATTGTTAAAAAAGCAGAAATTGTAAAAGGCAGTGCAACATACAAGGTTCAAAAACCGGTTTCTGCAACAGTTGTCTATAATAAAGACAAATCGCGATATGAATGTAAAGAAGAAGTTCTTGGAAACACCATCATTAAAGCTAATCTGATCAAGGCAATTGATGAAGCGTGCAAAAAAGCAAATACAAAGATCAACATTGCTGACAGCAAGAAATATCCGGATGTCTATAAAGCTCCAAAATATACATCCAAAGATGATATACTCAATCAGGAATTAACTCTTTGCAATAACGCCGCTCTTCGTTATATCACATGGAATATGGGCGAAGGTGCGATAGAACAGATCACACCGGAAAACATTTCTAAATGGATCACTTGCAAAGATGGCAAGATCAAATATAACAATACGAAGATTGCTGACTGGGTAGAAGCCTTCTGTTTGAAATATAAGACAGTCGGAAAGACAAGAACCTTTATCGACCATAATGGCAAAAAAGCCAAATTAGGCGGTGGCGATTACGGCTGGCAGCTTGATTATGAAAAAACTTTAGCACAGACAAAAAAGGCATTGAAAAAGAAGATTTCACAAGATGCAACAGACGCATACATAGCCGATCAGAGTGAGAATAACAAGAGTGCGATTACTTTGAAAAAGAAAGTCATCTATGCAAATACCGGTTTCAAAAAAGACTATGTAAACTTTAACGAAGACTGGGATCCTGATAATTATATTGAAATCTCGATTGCCGATCAGAAAGTTTATTTTCTTAAAAAAGGTAAAGTAAAAGCTACTTTCCGTTGTATTACCGGCCGCCCTGTACCGGGCAGAGCAACTCCGACAGGTGTGTTCTTTATCAAAGAGCACAAAAGAGCTTATACTTTAACCGGTGCAGATTATGCAACTCCTGTTAAGAACTGGGTTCGAATCACCTGGACCGGCACCGGATTCCATCCTGCAACATGGCAGCCATGGTCAAGCTGGAACCCATCTCTTTATAAAACAAGAGGTTCTCATGGCTGTATCAACCTTTCACCGGGAGATGCAGCACAGATTTATGAATTAGCAAAATACAGAATGGCAGTCTTTATGCACTAATAACTACGAAATAATAAAAAGAAGTTATATTCCAAAATGATTTAGCATGCACCATGCAGACGTGTGTTAATAACAATCTGCAGGATGTAAATACATGTAGCATATTTGAGAATATAACTTCTTTTTTTAATTGCTATTTTAATTTGAATTACCTCTTTTTGATTTGAATTGCTTTTTTGATAAAATCCTTTTTTCTCTGTTCTGAAACTTTCTTCACAAGACAGATTAAAATGGTAACACATAAATCCATTCCTTCTGCTGTCACATGCTCGTAAGGTCCATGAAAAGCATAGCCACCTGTCCCAAGATTAGGGCATGGCAGCCCCATGAAGCTCAATCTTGCTCCATCCGTTCCTCCTCTTTCCGGAAATTCCAAAACCTGTACTCCGGCATCCTGTATCGCCTCTCTTGCCCATTCTACGATTTCCATACAAGGTTCGATCTTTTCACGCATATTCCGATATTGTTCCTGCAAAGTCAGAATCACGGTACCTGCACCATACTTTTCATTGAGTTTTTGTTCTATTTGACGCAATACTTCTTTTCTCTGTTCCTGTTTTTCTCTTGAATGATCCCTGACAATATAGTGCAATGTTGCCTTTTCAACATCCCCTTCCATTGAACACAAATGATAAAAGCCTTCATATCCCTGTGTGTTTCTTGGCGTTTCCATTTTTGGAAGCATCGCATTGATCTCCATGGCAACAAGCTGTGCATTGACCATAATATCCTTTGCACTGCCGGGATGTACATTTAAACCATTGACCTCAAAAACGGCAGAGTCCGCATTAAAATTTTCATACACTATCTCACCCTCTTCACCGCCATCTAATGTATAGGCAAAATCACAATCGAATTTCTTCACATCAAAATAATCAGCACCGGCGCCTACTTCTTCGTCAGGAGTAAATGCAATACCTATCTTCCCATGAGGAATCTGTTCTTTTTGTATACGTTCTACTGCTGTAAGAATTTCCGCAATGCCTGATTTGTCATCAGAGCCAAGAAGCGTTGTTCCATCGGTTGTGATCAGGGTGCGCCCTTTTAACTTTTTCAAATGAGAAAAATCTTTTGTACAAAGCACTCTTCCACTATGTCCAAGTTTCACATCCGTACCATCATATTCTTTGATCACATATGGTTTCACCCCATGCCCATTGAAGTCCGGTGCGGTATCCATATGAGCGATCCATCCCATTTTAGGACAATGTTCCATGCCCTTTGTTGCCGGAAGACTTCCGTATACGTAGCACCTACTGTCTACGCATGCATCTTCTATACCAAGATCTTTCATTTCTTCCACAAGCCTATTTGCAAGATCAAATTGCTTCTTTGTCGTTGGCACAGTCTCACTATACTCATCACTTTGCGTATCGATCACCACATATTGAAGCAAACGTTCATATGCTCTCATAACCATCCTCACCTTTCCCTTTCATAAAAGCACAACACCGGCATATTACAACTCCAGCTGATATCTACCACTGCACAAATCTTTTTCCATTTCATAAAAACAGACATTTGCAAAAGCTTTCTTACATTTTCCTTATTGTACCACAATATTGCAAACAGAATGCATGTACAGCGTCATATCAGAATATTTGAATTCATGTTTTCTATTTTGTTTTATCTTTGGAGTAGACACGCTGGCTTATTAGGATATCTGATTTTTTAGACTTTTTTGCTGATTGGGCGCGGGTCATAACTATAGGGGCGACTCAGCCTGAG
>OKRY01000258.1_pt1 | contig 39684 bp, 27 predicted proteins | sample 1601121 | NCBI WGS metagenome assembly OKRY01 (sample SAMEA3541546, study PRJEB24748) | human gut metagenome | biome: human gut; feature: human-associated habitat; material: faeces | place: China | collected 2012
CATAAAGACACTCGAGAACGACCGCAACATGATAGACAAGCTGGAGCAGACACAGAGCGAGCTGAGGCAGAACGTGGTGAGGCGCACCTCGTGCTCGGTCATCTCAAACCTCGTGCTCAACACCGGCTTCGCCGCAGGATACCTCATCGCCTTCCTATGGGCGGCTCTGCGCATGTCGCAACAAACGCTCACCTTCGGAGGAATGACTGCGTTCCTGCAACTCGTCAACAAGATACAGACTCCCGCCCGAAGCCTCACCAGACTGGTGCCTGCGTTCGTCAGCGTGCTCACTGCCGCCGAAAGGCTTATGGAACTCGAGGAGAATCCGCTCGAGGAGCAGGGCGAGCCCGTCAGGATGGACGGTCCGTGCGGCATACGTCTCAACGACATCACCTATCTGTATGACGGTGGCTCGCGCAACGTTATAGAACACCTGAGCCACGACTTCGAGCCTGGCTCATGCACGGCTATACTCGGCGAGACAGGCGCAGGCAAGACAACGCTCATCAGGATAATCCTCGCGCTGCTCCATCCGCAGCAGGGAACGGCAGAGATATACGACTCTTCATCATCCCACATCCTCTCGCCGCTCATGCGGTGCAACATGGTATACGTGCCGCAGGGCAACACCCTCATGAGCGGAACCATACGCGACAACCTGCTGATGGGAAAGGCTGACGCCACCGACGAGGAGATGAGGGAGGCTCTGAGAAAGAGTTGCGCGGAGTTCGTGAGCGACCTTCCCGACGGGCTCGACACCGTCTGCACCGAGCAGGGAGGCGGACTGAGCGAGGGACAGGCACAACGCATATCCATCGCACGTGCGCTGCTGCGCGACCGTCCGGTGATGCTCTTCGACGAGGCGACGTCGGCTCTCGACAACGATACGGAGTGCCGGCTGCTGCGGAACATCATGAGCGACCGCTCCAAAACCATCATATTCATAACCCACCGTCCCGCTGTCATAAACTACTGCGACCGTACCCTGAGGGTGGAACGCAACGAACGGACATGACAGACGGCTGGCAAGACTCTTCCACCACAGGCTGCAACCATGACGGCACGAATGCAGTCTAACATATAAACATCCAAGACATGTCAATCATAACTCTAAAAGACATCAACAAGACCTACCACGGCGCGCAGCCGCTCCACGTGCTCAAGGGCATAAACCTCGACATCGGGGAGGGCGAGTTCGTCTCCATCATGGGCGCGTCGGGCTCGGGCAAGTCCACACTGCTCAACATTCTCGGCATCCTCGACAACTACGACTCGGGCGAATATCTTCTTGGCGGCACTCTTATAAAAGACCTCTCGGAGAAGCGCGCAGCCGAATACCGCAACAGGATGATAGGTTTCATCTTCCAGTCTTTCAATCTCATAGCGTTCAAATCGGCGGTGGAGAACGTCGAGCTGCCCCTTTTCTATCAGGGTGTGAGCCGCAGGAAGCGTCATGCCATGGCTATGGAATACCTCGAAAGACTCGGTCTGGCACAGTGGGCAGGGCATTATCCCAACGAACTCTCGGGAGGACAGAAGCAGCGTGTGGCAATAGCGCGCGCGCTGATAACACGTCCGCAGATAATACTTGCCGACGAACCCACCGGCGCACTCGACTCACGGACAAGCGTGGAGGTGATGGAACTGCTCAAGAAACTCAACGAAGAGGAGCACATCACCATCGTCGTGGTGACACACGAGAGCGGTGTGGCAAACGAGACAAACAAGATAATACACATCAAGGACGGACTGATAGGCAACATTGAGGACAATATCGACCACAACGCGAGTCCGTTCGGCACGTCAGGATTAATGAAATGACACCACCGCCATGCGTGACATGATAGCAGAAATACTGACCACGGCAGGGCGCAACAAACTGCGCACGGCTCTTACAGGTTTTTCCGTGGCATGGGGAATATTCATCATCATATTCCTCCTCGGAGCCGGAAACGGACTGCTTAACGCCATCATGCAGAACTCCGGACAGTTTCTGGACAACTCGATGATGGTGTTCGGCGGATACACATCGAAGCCTTACGACGGTCTGAAAGAAGGAAGGCGCATCGAACTCAACGACAACGACATCACAGCTACCGGCAATAACTTCAGCGGAAACGTAGAGACGACAGGTGCCGAAATATCGCAGTCGGGGGTCAGGATAGCCTTCGGCGACGAATACGTGAGCGGCAACAGCCTATGCGGGACTTATCCCAACAAGGCTGACATCAACAAGATAAGCATGCTCTACGGACGGTTCGTCAACATGACCGACATACGAGAGCAGCGCAAGACGATAGTCCTGAGCGAGGGACAGGCAAAGGAACTCGCGCCGCACGACATACAGTCGCTCGTCGGAAAGACCGTGGACGTGGGCGGACTCGCATTCAGAGTGGCTGGCATATACAAGGATGACAACAGCCGGATGAACACCGACGCCTACACGGCATTCACCACCCTGCGTGCCATTTACAGCCGGGGCGACAAGGCGGACAGGATATTCTTCACCTTCACCGGTCTCAACACGATGGATGAAAACGAGAAGTTTGAGAGCGCATACCGCGCAGGAATAAACCGCAACCACCGTGCCGCGCCCGACGACGAGGAGGCTGTCTGGCTGTGGAACAGGTTCACGCAGAACCTGCAGATGAACCAGGGAACCGACATCATACGCACCGCGCTATGGATAATAGGGCTCTTCACCCTGCTGTCGGGCATCGTGGGAGTGTCCAACATCATGCTCATAACAGTGAAGGAGCGCACACACGAGTTCGGCATACGCAAGGCGATAGGAGCGAGCCCGTGGTCCATTCTGCGGCTGATCATAACAGAAAGCATCATCATAACAACCTTCTTCGGATACATCGGAATGGTTCTCGGCATAGCCGCGAACATGTATATGGACGCCACCATCGGCAACCAGCAGGTGGACACAGGACTGTTCCAGGCGGCGATGTTCGTCGACCCCACCGTGGGACTGGACGTATGCATACAGGCTACGCTCGTGATGATAGTGGCGGGAACGGTCGCCGGATTCGTCCCGGCACGCCGCGCGGCACACATCAGACCCATAGAGGCGTTGCGGGCAGAGTGACACTGACCTGCGCGGAAGGAATTGTGAAAACATAAACGACACTGGGATGAAAGTAGACATAGACAGATTCAGGGAGATACTCGACACGCTCACGAGAAACAAAAGCCGCACGTTCCTCACCGGATTCGGCGTGTTCTGGGGCGTGTTCATGCTCGTCGGACTCATAGGAGGAGGCAGCGGACTGAAGGAGATGCTCTCAAACAACTTCGAGGGATTCGCCACCAACGCGGCGATAGTGTTCGCCCAGCCCACCACAAAAGCGCACAACGGACTGCGGAAGGGACGCCAATGGAACATGACTTACAAGGACGTGGACCGGCTGAAGGCTCAGGTGCCGGAGCTGGACGTAGTGACTCCGATGCTGTCGAGATGGGGCAGCAACGCCACTTTCAGCGACAAGAAGAGCGGATGCGTCGTAAAGGGGACGCTGCCCGACTACATCCGGGTGGAGAGTCCGCAGCTTTTCTACGGCAGATACATCAACGACATGGACATAAGCCAGCACCGCAAGGTGTGCGTCATAGGCAAGAAGGTGTACAAGACGCTCTTTCCGGGAGGCGGAGACCCATGCGGACAGCTCGTCAGGATAGACTCCATATATTATAATGTGATAGGTGTCGACTATGCCGCAGGCAACATGAACATCAACGGAAGCGCCGAGGAGAGCGTCGTGGTGCCGCTCTCGCTCATGCAGCAGACATACAATCTGGGCGACAGGGTAGACCTTATCTGCGCCACGGCGAAGCCGGGAACGAAGATGAACGAGCTCTCGCAGCGCATGCGCGAGGTAATAGCGAGGGCGCACAACGTGGCTCCCGACGACGAGAAAGCCGTCATGGTGTTCAACACCGAAGTGCTTTTCGGACTGCTCGACAGCCTTTTCTCCGGTGTGAACTTCCTCATATGGCTCGTCGGCATAGGCACATTGCTCGCCGGAGCGATAGGAGTCTCCAACATAATGATGGTGACAGTGCGCGAGCGCACCACCGAGATAGGCATACGGCGGGCTATCGGAGCCACCCCCACCGACATCCTTTCACAGATCATAAGCGAGAGTATCATCCTCACGGCGGTAGCCGGCATGAGCGGCATACTGTTCGTCGTGATAATCCTACAGATGCTTGAGGTGGCTAATACAAGCGACGGCATCGTCGCGGCTCACTTCCAGATAGACTTCTGGACAGCCGTAGGGGCGGTGGCGATGCTAAGTGTCCTCGGGGTGCTGGCAGGTCTCGCGCCGGCAGCAAGAGCCATGAGCATAAAGCCGGTCGACGCTATGAGAGACGAGTGACGGACGGAACGCAATGCCAATACATATATCGTAAAACTAAAATACACATATTATAATATATCCGTACACATATTATTATTGTCAAAGAGAATCGTTATAACAAGCATACAAACACACTAACAGATATGAAAAAGTACTTCAAGTTCATAGTCGCGGCTGTCATCGCCTTGATATTCATAGGCACCTTCGTGTTCCTCTACGTCAAATCGCTGCCGCAGCCTGTGGCTTACAACGAGTTCACTCCCAAGAAAGCCGACATCAGAAAGACCACAGTGGTGACGGGAAAGATAGAGCCGCGCAACGAGGTGGCGATAAAGCCGCAGATCTCCGGCATCATAAGCGAGCTGCTGAAGGAAGCGGGCAACACGGTGAAAGAGGGTGAGGTGATTGCCAAGGTAAAGGTGATACCGGACATGGGACAGCTCAGTTCGGCACAGTCGCGGCTGCGTCTTGCCAACATAAACGTGAAGCAGGCGCGCACAGACTACCAGCGCGAGAAGGTCCTCTACGACAAAGGACTGGTGTCGGCGGACGAGTATGACAAGATAGCCCAGGCTTACCGGCAGGCGGAGGAAGAGCTTGCCGCTGCGGAGGACAACCTTCAGGTGGTGCGCGACGGTGTGTCGAAGAGCAACGCCAGCGCAAGCTCCACACTCGTGCGCTCCACCATCACGGGCGTGATACTCGACATTCCGGTGAAGGTGGGCAACTCCGTCATCCTGTCGAACACGTTCAACGACGGTACGACAATAGCCTCCGTAGCCGACATGAACGACCTTATCTTCCGCGGCAACATCGACGAGACGGAGGTGGGACGCCTTGTCACGGGCATGCCTATGAAGCTTTCGGTGGGCGCATTGCAGGATACGAAGTTCGACGCGTCGCTCGAATACATCTCGCCGAAGGCTGTCGACAACAACGGAGCCAACCAGTTTGAGATAAAGGCAGCCGTAAAGGTGACCGGCGGCAAGAACATACGTAGCGGCTACAGTGCCAATGCCGAGATAGTGCTCGCGCAGGCAAGGAACGTGCTTACCATTCCCGAGAGCGCCATCGAGTTCGAAGGTGAGGACACATACGTGTATATCGTGAAAGGCGAAGGCGACGAAAAGACATACGAGCGTCGCAAGGTGACAACCGGACTGAGCGACGGCATCAACATCGAAATAAAGAAAGGACTTACCCTGAAAGACAGGGTAAGAGGTCCGAAGATAATAACCGACGACAAGAAAGAGCAGTAACGGCTGGACGGGAAGCCTGTCCTCACGACGCGCGGACACGACGGCAGCCGCACGTGAGAAGGCTCATGACGGCATGAAGCCACACATATTTATAATATACGACAACGCGGAAGAGGCGGCACTGGAATATTTTCCTGCCGCCTCTTCCGCGTTGTCATATGCCGTAAGCGCGCACACCGCGCCACGGCTTCATCCATATACACACACTGTGGAGCCTCCGCTCATTCGGCATATCCGTCCCATATGGACTTCACCTTATACACCTCAAGACTCCTTATCTTTATGTTGTTGCCCCAGAACACGTATCCCTCCTTGCTCGTGCTGCGCACGTCGAGTCCCATGGAGTATGAATACATGCCTCCGTCGACGAACACCTCCGCCATGCTCCTGTCCATGTATACGTCCGCAGTGAGCATCATGCTGCCCGGATCGTCGGTTGCATAGAACTCGCCGTTAAGCCGGTTGCCGTTCATGTCGTAGTTCACTATGCGCTGTCCCCGGTAGCTCAGTCCGGCGTCGGTGGCATGACTGAGATGCATCGTCATGCGTATGCGCAGCACGTCGTCGCCGTCAAACTGCCTCATCACGTCGTTCGCCTGCCGCATGCTGAGGTCTTCGCCCGAATAAACCTTCGTGAACAGCTGCTCCACTTCCCTCACCGGACGGCTCGCGAGGCGCAGTCCGCTCCTTGTGTTGAACAGCATCTGTTCCTGCGGAAGGAGCATACAGCCGTTGAAAGGCATCCCTTCGAACGATATCCTTCCCCACGCTATCTTTATCACTCTGCCGTCGTTGGCAGGTATGTTGTTGAACACCTGCGCCGCATACGCGCTTCCGTTGAGGTTGCAAAGCTTTGGTCCGTCGGGCGTGAACGTCTTTCCGTCGAACGAGCCAATCATGTAAGTGCCCGACGCTCCCCACATTACCCACTTCTTGTTGCCGCCGTTTCCGTCCACCGCAACCTCGAAAAGCTCGGGGCATTCCCAGAATCCGGTGATGTGGCTCTGATATGTCCAGTCCTTCAGGTTTACGGAGTTGTATATCGAATGACCGTCGCGCTCGTTGAGCACCATCACCCAGTGCTTGCCCGGAGCATACCAGAACACCTTCGGGTCGCGCGTGTCGTTGGTCTGCCACTTCTCGTGCGAGTCGATGATAGGGTTGCCCTCATACTTCGTGAACGTCATTCCCTCATCCAGACTGTATGCCATGCTCTGCCTCTGTATGCCCTTCGCCGACGTGTAGAACGCCACAAGCGCGGGCGTGCCGTCCTTCGAGTTCCATCCCGCAGTGTTGCCGTAGTCTATCACGGCAGAGCCTGAGAAGATGGTCCCGAGCGTGTCGGGATGGAGCGCCAGAGGCATCTCTCGCCAGTGCACGAGGTCGGTGCTCACGGCGTGCGCCCAATGCATGTTCTCCCATTCGCGCTCAAACGGGTTGTGCTGGTAGAACAGATGATACTTGCCTTTATAATAAATGAGTCCGTTAGGGTCGTTTATCCATCCGCGTCTCGTCGTGAAATGATATTGCGGACGGTATTTCTCCTTATACATATTCTCCCCTCCCGCTATGCGGTCGTCCTGATAAACCTTGGCGAGAGCCTCCCCGCTGCCGTCGTAGGTCAGCGTGACGGTCTTGCCCTTCAGCGCGCTCACGTCGCGGAACGTCCAGTAGTCGGGCTCTCCCTCGGCAAGACGTATGACGAAGCGGCATGTCTCTCCGCCCTTTACCGACATCTCCATGGTCTTCCGGTCAGACTTGTGGGATACAGGGAAATTGATGTACTTCTTTGTAATCTTGATTTTTACGTCAGCCGCATCAGCCACGGACACGCATCCGAAAGCCAGCGCGGCAGACAAGAATAATAGCCTGCGCATTCTCATAATCCATTTTATTGTTTGTTGTTTGTTTCAGTAACAGATTGTACCAATCATAAGACTGTTTCGTAATATCAGTACAAAAATAATATAAAAAACTTATAATTGAAATGTATCCGGTCCATTTTATCATTTTTCACGTACTCCGCAGCATGTGTCCCGAGTCCCCGGCACGGCGGAAGGCAGTCCCTCAGCACAGCACGCACAGCACTATTGAAAGGCTCGTCAGACGTAGGTCACGAGCCGTTTCAGTCCCTCTCCGTAACACGCTGTGCCACAACGGTTTGGCGAAACGGGCTTTTCGGGCTTGCGAAAGAGCCTCTTTGAGACTGCAAAAGAGGCTCTTTCATGATGCGGAAAAGCCTCTTTCGCAAGCCCGAAAAGCCCGTTTTGCAAACTGTTGTGGCTCAAGCTGTTACACAAGCACGTAAAAACCGCTGTCACGAAGCGTCCGGACATACGACGTGATGAGTACCTATGTATAATCCGAAGAATGCCGTCTCTTTTTCAAAAAAACAGTGCCAGTGAGCGCAATGAGAGCTTGCTCTCTGATTGCCGAGTGCAGCCTGTTTTATTCAAAAACAGTGCCAGTGAGCGCAATGAGAGCTTGCTCTCTGATTGCCGAGCGCAGCCTGTTTTATATAAAAACATGGACAGAGGCGCAAGACAGTATTGAATTAATGTTAATTCGCGTAAATTAATGTTACGCAACCTGTCATTCTGACAAATAAAGGCGTAAATTTAAGGTCACGAACGCATGGCTGTACGCCTCTGCGCGAGGCATGCCCGCCACATGACAGTGCACAGCCATCAAGACCACATTACCGGAAATCTGTGATACAAGGGACGGATACAGAAAGACAAAACATCTATACAAAAATATGAAATACAGACAACCAGCGCATCTGGCAGCCATCATGTCGCTGTCACTGATGCTATCAAGCTTCGACGACGGCAGGAACGCGCCTGTCGGCATATATCCCGGCGCGCCCGGAGAGAGCTTCGCACCGCTGCTCACCACCGACGGTTCCTACCGCAACATCGCACTGCGGCGCATGGCTTACGCCTCGTCCTCGCACGACTACAACCTCACGGCGCAGCTCGTCACCGACGGCATAGTGCACAAGACGCAGCCGCCCTACCTCACGGCGGAGACCAACAGCGGAACGCTTCCGCGCCGTGAGAGGGAGTGGGCGATAGACGGAGGCGAGTACACGCGCAACATCCTGATGGGCGAGAAGGCTTTCATCAGCTACCGGTGGCACAACATGAAGGTGAGTGCGAACCGTGTGAAGATAGTATGCAGCATGGCTTACAGCGAGCGGTCAAAGGGCGGATACGCCATCACCGTAAGCTCGCTGACCGGCGGAAAGAAAGGCGCGGCACGGCGGACACTCGGAAAGCTCACCGGCAAAGGACTGCCGGGAAAGGCGTCGAAGAGCAAGGCGCACAGCGACCCGAACAAGAACACCGACGAGGGTCCGATGCTCCCGACACGCAACATCGAGGCGGTGATAGACCTGGGCACGGGCGACGTGAGCTTCGACAACCTGAAGGTGGAGCTCTCCATGCCCGGAGCAGTGCACTGGACCGTGACGGAGATAAAGTTCTTCGACGGCGACCGGGCTGTCACCGACGTGCTGCCGTCATCGCAGTTCGGCAGCGCGTGGATGAGCGCGAAAGCCGGGACGCAATGGGTTTACGTGGACCTCGGCACACAGTGCGAGTTCGACAAGGTGAAGCTTCACTGGATAAACAAGGCGCGCAGCGGACGCATAGAGTCGTCGGACGACGCACGCAACTGGAAGACCGTGGCGCAGCTGCCTGCCGGCAACGGCAAGACCGACGAGGTGGCGTGTCCCGGAGGCAAGGGCAGATATGTGCGGGTGCTGATGCTCAAGGGAGCCACAGCCACCCCGTATGTGCTCAGCGAGCTTGAGGTGATGGGTCGCGGAGGACTCACGGCGAAGCCCCAGCCCGTGAAAGGGGGCGGCGACAGCCGCTTCTCTCTCAACGGAGGAGACTGGCGCATACAGCGTGCCTCGGAGGTGAAGGGCGACGGACGCGCCATATCTTCCACCGGATACGACGCCAGCTCGTGGGCTGTAGCCACCGTGCCCGCAACGGTTCTGATGAGCTACGTGAACATAGGAGCTCTCCCCAATCCCAATTACGCCGACAATCTGATGCAGATTTCCGAGTCGTTCTTCAACTCCGACTTCTGGTACCGCACCGAGTTCGACCTGCCGCAACACATGAAAGGCAAGCGCGTGATGCTCAATCTCGACGGCATAAACTGGAAAGCCGACGTCTTCATCAACGGCAGGCAGGCGGCAAGAATAGACGGAGCGTTCATGCGCGGACACTCCGACATCACACCGCTGCTGCGCGACGGACGCAACGTGCTCGCCGTGAGGATAATCAAGAACGCCCATCCGGGAGCGGTGAAGGAGAAATACCGCAAGGACACCGACTTCAACGGAGGTCTTCTGGGATACGACAACCCGACGTTCCACGCCACCATCGGATGGGACTGGATATCGACAATACGCGGCAGGAACATAGGTATATGGAACGACGTGTGGCTCTCCGCCTCCGGAGCGGTGACCATGCGCGACCCTCTGATAACCTCCGAGCTGGCACTGCCCGACACCGCAGCCACCATCACACCGTCGGTCATACTGACCAACCACATGCCTTACAGCGTCAGCGGAACACTGCGCGGATGGATAGGAGGGCTGAAGATAGAGAAGCGCGTGGTGCTCCCCACATACGCGGTGCAGGAGATAGCCTTCCTGCCGGAGGAGTTTCCGGAGCTGCGCAACCGCCGCATGAACCTGTGGTGGCCCAACGGATACGGCACGCCTTACCTCTATGACGCGGGCTTCGAGTTCGTTACGGAGAGGGGAACGTCAGACTCCGTGACATTCAAGGCGGGCATACGCCAGATGGACTACAAGGAAATGGACACGCAGCTAAAGATATACATCAACGGCAGACGGTTCATACCGCTGGGCGGCAACTGGGGATTCAGCGAGAACAACCTGTGCTACCGCGGACGCGAATATGACATTGCGGTGAGAAACCACCGCGACATGAACTTCAACATGATACGCAACTGGGTGGGACAGACAGGCGACGAGGAGTTCTACGAAGCCTGTGACAGATACGGCATAATGGTGTGGCAGGACTTCTGGCTCGCCAACCCGGCTGACGGTCCCGACCCTCTCGACGAGCACATGTTCCTGAGCAACGCCGACGACTACGTGAAACGCATACGCAACCATCCGTCAATCGGCATCTACTGCGGCAGAAACGAGGGCTATCCGCCAGAGTCTATCGACAGACGGCTGCGCCACTTTGTGAAGACGCTGCACCCCGGACTGGGATACATCTCAAGCTCCGCCGACGACGGAGTGAGCGGTCACGGTCCTTACTGGGCACTGCCTCCGAAGGAATACTTCGAACGTCAGACGGGCAAACTGCACTCTGAGCGGGGCATGCCGAACGTGATGACATACGAGGGACTGGCACGCACGCTGCGGCCGGAGGCACTGTGGCCCCAGGGCGACGAGTGGGGACAGCACGACTACTGCATGCAGGGCGCACAGCGGGGAGCGACGTTCAACGCCATAATAGAGAAGGCTTTCGGCAAGCCGGACAACGCCGCCGCGTTCACAAAGCTGGCCCAATGGCAGAACTACGACGGCTACCGGGCGATGTATGAGTCGGGAAGCCGCGACCGGCAGGGGCTCCTCATATGGATGAGTCACGCCTGCTGGCCGAGCATGACATGGCAGTGCTACGACTATTATTTCGAACCTACGGCTGCCTTCTTCGGATGCAAGAAGGCGTGCGAGCCGCTCCACATACAGTGGAACGCATCGACCCGCAACGTGGAAGTGGTGAACCTGTGCGCAGGCAACCGCACCGGACTGACCGCCAAAGTGGAGATTACCGACGTCAGGGGACGCACTGTAAAAACCATGCAGGCGACAGTCAGCAGCGACGACGACTCCACCGTAGTGCCCGAGGGACTGCATGTGGACGACAAAGTGAGCCTCAACGGCGGCAACGTATACTTCATACGCCTGTGGCTCAACGACGCGGAGGGACGCACACTGTCGCACAACTTCTACGTGGCATCCAACGATGAGGGCAACCTTCAGGAGCTGAACACACTGCCGCAGACCGCTCTCCGGACATCGGTAAAGGCCACGGGAACACGCTCAACAGTGACCGTGACAAACCCGTCGGACACTCCGGCGATGATGATAAGGCTCAACCTGAAGGCAGGGGACGGCGGACAGATTCTGCCGGTGAGCTACTCCGACAACTACTTCCACCTCATGCCGAGCGAGAGCCGCACCGTTGACGTGAGCTGGAACGCTGCCGACGCAAGAGGCGGAAACGCCTTCATAGAACTGTCGGGATTCAACGTGAAAGAACAGAAAATACAATAGTACTTATCACGAAAACATCCGCAGGCTGGCATCAATATGTCGTACAGATTGTGACATAGCTCCTGCCAGCCTGCGAAATTCAAAAAATATACAGTGTTTTTGTATCTTTTAACATTATATTTTTAGTATTTCCAGTACCTTTGTTGTTATTATTATATGTGCGAAAGACACAAAACAATTTAAGAACACGTTTGACATCAACAATCAGGATAGAATCATCATATGCAAAATACGTATTGTATAAATCCATGCGGACGTGTTAACTTTGCGAACATATAGTGGTAAACATTCTATATAAATGTGTGTCTGTGAAGATACGTGAATAATAAGCTTCGTTAGGTTAATAATCTTATGAGGAGTCATGTTTGGCGAAACACGGCTCCTCATTTATTTTTCCATCCCCCGACAAACCGTTATGTTCCATCCGCACCAGCCGCTGCCGTCAGACAAGTCGGTAGGGGCTTTTATGCATGATATTACAGACAGCATCAGTAGAAAACGTTTTACAACATGACAGCGACAATGAGCAAGAGGGTTGAGGAGACGATAATGAGGCAAAAAAGCAATGTCGGAGGTGTATTCACCTGTTCAGGTAGGACCTCCGCCCCCACAAAGTAGCGACGCAAGATTTTGCGTCTCACAAGGAAGGATCGCATTTATCATCAGCATATTATAGTGTATAAAGGTTGGCGGTGGATTGATCGGGAGACGCAAGATTTTGCGTCTCTACCGGCGGACGCCATTGTTATTTATAGCAAGGGAGATGATTTCATATCGCCGGACAGCGAAAGTAGAGACGCAAAATCTTGCGTCTCACGAGGGAGAAAGGCATTTATCATCAGTATATTATAGTGCGTAAAGGTTGGCGATGGGATAATCGGGAGACGCAAAATTTTGCGTCTCACAAGGGAGAAGTGCATTTATCATCAGCATATTATAGTGCATAAAGGTTGGCGGTGGATTGATCGGGAGACGCAAGATTTTGCGTCTCTACTGGCTGGCGCATTGTGGTTTTATTGAGGGGGAGATGATGACATGTCGCTAAAAATCGGTTTTTAATACAGGCAAATCCCCCTTCCGCAGTCTCTCCGCCACACACATACATGCATATTTATGCATTCCCGCAGTAAAAGATTTTGACAACGGAAAACAGCGAAAGAGAAAAGCGGAAGCCCGTAAAATGGTTCCCGACGCATGAGACACGGCTCATAGGGCGTCGTAAGAACCCCTTCCCTACCCTCATACGGGCACGGAAAGAGTGCGGAAAAGGCGGTATGACGATGCGGGAAAGGCTCAACGGCGACGCCAAAATGCCCTTCCCGTGACGCAAAAGAGGCTTTCCTGCGGTGCGGAAGAGGCTCTTTCGCAAGCCGTCGGTACGTCTTCCGACTCACTAAAAAGCGCAAGCGATTGACTGACAATGCGTTGCGCAAACCGCTCAAAACGCGCGTATTTGCAACCGGATGCATTCTCGTGCGCGAAAACAGGAGTATTTTGAAGTTACGGTGAATATTTATTCATACAACGGTATGTCATCACGCATATTTATACAATTATTCAGTGACAAAACAACCGGCATACCGTGATACCACGCAAAAGGCATGGCACACAGTCAGTATGGCGCGAAAAATAAACCGCATTATTTTGTAATGCACGCAGTTTGGTGTATCTTTGCAGAAGATATAGCTGCACTCTGGAAATTGAAAACAAGTTTTCTTTCCGCTCGTTTGCAATATCTTTGCAGAAGATAAGATGCGGTTCGGCAGTATCAAGTTAGGTGAAACTACGTTTCCCATTACTTGCTGTTGCACTCACCTTTCATTATCTTTGCAGAAGATAAGATGCGGTTCGGCAGTATCAAGTTAAGTGAAACTACGTTTCCCTTACTTGCTGTTGCACTCACCTTTCAATATCTTTGCATATAGATAAGCTAAAAACACGCACCCCACATACACACCGGACATTCCGGAAACCGCACCCCACCCATCCGCACACGTACCGACCGATGCGGAACTTACAGGCTTCCGGACTTTCTGAAAGAGGAAACAAAACATATCATGATAATGGAACAGAAAAACTACAAACGTACAACTGTAACAGCAGCTCTGCCATATGCCAACGGCGGAGTGCACATAGGCCACCTTGCCGGAGTGTATGTTCCGGCTGACATATACGTGCGCTACCTGCGCATGAAGCACCAGGACGTAATCTTCATCGGCGGAAGCGACGAGCACGGAGTGCCCATCACGATACGCGCCAAGAAGGAAGGCATCACACCGCAGGACGTTGTGGACAGATACCACTCGATGATAAAGAAGAGCTTTGAGGAGTTCGGCATCTCCTTCGACATATACAGCCGCACCACATCGGAGACCCACAGCAAGGTGGCGTCAGACTTCTTCAGAAAGCTGTATGAGGACGGCAAACTGATAGAGAAGACCACAAAGCAGTATTACGACGAGGAGGCGGGACAGTTCCTCGCCGACAGATATATCACAGGCGAGTGCCCGCACTGCCATCACGAGGGCGCATACGGCGATCAGTGCGAGCACTGCGGCAGCGACCTCGACCCCACCGAGCTCATCAACCCCAAGTCTGCCATAAGCGGATCGCAGCCCGTGCTGAAGGAGACAAAGAACTGGTATCTGCCTCTCAACGAGTATCAGGGCTGGCTGAAGGAATGGATTCTCGAAGGACACAAGGAGTGGCGGTCCAACGTATACGGACAGTGCAAGAGCTGGCTCGACATGGACCTGCAGCCGAGAGCCATGACGCGCGACCTCGACTGGGGCATACCCGTGCCGGTGGAAGGCGCGGAGGGCAAGGTGCTCTACGTGTGGTTCGACGCGCCGATAGGCTACATCTCAAACACGAAGGAGCTTCTGCCCGACTCGTGGGAGAAGTGGTGGAAAGACCCGGAGACACGTCTCGTGCACTTCATAGGCAAGGACAACATCGTGTTCCACTGTATAGTGTTCCCCGTGATGATGAAGGCGCACGGCGGATACATCATGCCCGACAACGTGCCGGCGAACGAGTTCCTCAACCTCGAGAACGATAAGATAAGCACATCACGCAACTGGGCGGTGTGGCTTCACGAATACCTGGAGGAGCTTCCGGGCAAACAGGACGTGCTGAGATACGTTCTCACGGCTAACGCTCCGGAGACAAAGGACAACAACTTCACCTGGAAGGACTTCCAGGACCGCAACAACAACGAGCTGGTAGCCGTATACGGCAACTTCGTAAACCGCGCGCTGCAGCTCACGAAGAAGTATTTCGACGGCGTGGTGCCCGAGTGCGGCGAGCTGACAGAGACCGACCGGCAGACCATCAGTGAGTTCAAGGACGTGAAACAGAAGGTGGAGTCGCTGCTCGACGTGTTCAAGTTCCGCGACGCGCAGAAAGAGGCTATGAACCTGGCACGCATCGGCAACAAGTACATCACCGACTGCGAGCCGTGGAAAGTGGCAAAGACCGACATGCAGCGCGTGAAGACCATCCTGTACATATCGCTTCAGCTGGTGGCAAACCTCGACATCGCGTTCGAGCCGTTCCTGCCGTTCAGCAGCAAAAAACTGCGCGGGATGCTCAACGTGGAGACATACGACTGGGCACAACTCGGCTCTACCGACCTGCTGAAGAGCGGGCACAAGCTCGGCGAACCGTCACTGCTGTTCGAGAAGATAGAGGACGACGTGATAGAACGTCAGCTCCACAAGCTCGAGGAGACAAAGAAGGCGAACGAGGCTGCCGCCTATAAGGCAGAGCCGGTGAAGCAGACAGTGTCGTTCGAAGACTTCGAGAAGCTCGACATACGTGTAGGTCACATAAAGGCATGCGAGAAGGTGAAGAAGGCGAACAAGCTGCTCAAGTTCACCATCGACGACGGTTCGGGCACCGACCGCACCATTGTCTCGGGCATAGCCAAGTACTACAAGCCGGAGGACCTCATAGGCAAGGACGTGCTGTTCATAGCCAACTTCCCGCCGCGCAAGCTCATGGGCATAGAGAGCCAGGGCATGATTCTCTCGGCAGAGGACTATGACGGCTCGCTCACCGTGACATCGCTGCTCGGCAAGGTGAAGCCGGGAAGCCGGGTGGGATAAGTCTGTGGTCACGGGACGGCTTCTATAATAATCATCATAATACAAAAACAGACACCCTTATGAAAAGACTATTGACAATTACGATGCTGCTCGTCACTGCCGTGATGTGCGGCGCACAGATGGTGGATCCCGTGAAGTTCACGGCTGAACTGAAGACCGACGGAACGGCGGAAGCCGAGATCGTGTTCAGCGGAAAGATTGACGAGGGATGGCACGTCTACTCCACCAATATAAAAGGAGGACCGATAGAGGCGACATTCAACGTGAACAAGAAGGACGGCATAGAACTCGTGGGCAAGCTCACACCGCACGGAAAAGAGACAGCCGTGTTCGACAAGCTGTTCAATATGCAGGTGCGCTACTTCAGCAACAGCGTGAAGTTCGTACAGAAGATAAGGTTCACCAAGCCCGATTATTCCATAGACGCCTATCTGGAATACGGCGCATGCAACGACGAGACGTGCATGCCGCCCACCCAGGTGGAACTGAGGAAAGCGGGGAAGGCTCCTGCCGTAGCCTCGGCGAAGAACGCGCCCGAGGAGAAGAAAGAGGACGTGAAGGCTGCATCAAAGCCTGCCGGGACTGCCGACACAGCCAACGTAGCGGCACAGCCCGCGGCGGCAGACACGGCGGCGGCAACCGCACAGACAGCCGCGCAGCTCTCAGAGAGCGAGGCGAAAGCGTTGTGGCAGCCGGTAATAAAGGAGCTGTCGGCATATGACGAGCCGCTCGACACATCGCTCTTCTACATCTTCCTCGCCGGACTGGCGGGCGGATTCCTCGCCCTGTTCACCCCCTGCGTGTGGCCCATAATACCGATGACCGTGAGCTTCTTCCTCAAACGCAACAAGGACAGAGGCAAGGCTATACGCGAGGCAACCACCTACGGCGTGTCCATCGTGGTGATATACGTCGTGCTCGGGCTTGCCGTCACGCTGCTGTTCGGTGCGAGCGCGCTCAACGCGATGTCCACCAACGCCGTGTTCAACATATTCTTCTGCCTGCTTCTCGTCGTTTTCGCAGCGTCGTTCTTCGGAGCTTTCGAGATAACCCTGCCTTCGTCGTGGAGCAACAAGATAGACCGCAAGTCGGAATCGGCAAGCGGACTGCTGAGCATATTCCTCATGGCGTTCACCCTCGCGCTCGTTTCGTTCTCGTGCACCGGTCCCATCATCGGGCTGCTTCTTGTGGCAGTGTCGACCCAGGGCAACATCATCGCACCGACAATAGGCATGCTCGGATTCGCCATAGCACTGGCAATACCGTTCACTCTGTTCGCAATGTTCCCCTCACTGCTTAAGTCCGCGCCCAAGTCGGGAGGATGGATGAACGTCATAAAGGTGGTGCTGGGATTCATAGAACTGGCTTTCGCGCTGAAGTTCCTGTCCGTAGCCGACCTCGCCTACGGCTGGCACATACTCGACCGCGAGACATTCATCGCGCTGTGGATAGCCATCTTCGGACTGCTCGGACTCTATCTGCTGGGCATGTTCAACTTCCCGCACGACGACGAGAGACGCCGGACGAACGTCCCGCAGTTCTTCCTCGCGCTGCTGTCGCTGGCATTCACAGCATACATGGTGCCCGGACTGTGGGGCGCGCCGCTCAAGGCTATAAGCGCGTTCACACCGCCTATGAACACGCAGGACTTCAACCTGTATAAGAACGAGGTGCATCCGAGGTTCAAGGACTATGACGCAGGCATGGCGGCGGCACGTCTGGAGGGCAAGCCGGTGATTATAGATTTCACCGGATTCGGGTGTGTCAACTGCCGCGAAATGGAGGCTGCCGTATGGACAGACGCCAACGTCGCCGACATGCTGAACAACAAGTACGTGCTCATCTCGCTCTATGTCGACGACAAGACTCCGCTCAAGGAGCCTCTCACCGTAACCGAGAACGGAACAGAGAGAACGCTGCGCACGGTGGGTGACAAGTGGAGCTATCTGCAGAGAGTGAAGTTCGGAGCCAACACGCAGCCGTTCTATGTGCTGCTCGACAATCAGGGTCGTCCGCTCGCAGGCAGCCGCTCATACGACAAGGACATAAGCGACTACCTGAAGTTCCTGCAGACCGGACTGGAGAGATATGGCGAACGGCAGGCTGAATAAAACCATGACGGCATGTTAGACAAGAATACAAGACAGAGCATAATAGCACTGATACAGCGCGAGGTGGTGCCGGCAGTGGGATGCACGGAGCCAATCGCCGTGGCTCTCTGCACCGCACGCGCCACCGAGACGCTCGGACAGAGACCGGAGAAGATAACGGTGATGCTGAGCGCGAACATACTGAAGAACGCCATGGGCGTAGGTATACCTGGCACGGGAATGATTGGTCTGCCCATAGCTATAGCTCTGGGAGCCATCGTGGGCAGGTCGGAATATGAGCTGGAGGTGATAAAGGACGTGACGCCGGAGACACTCGAGGAGGGCAAGGCGTATGTAGACGAAAAACGGATAGACATAAGACTGAAAGCCGGAATCACCGAAAAGCTTTACATCGACGTAGTCTGCGAGGCGGCAGGCAGTAAGGCGGAGGCGGTGATATCGGGCTCGCACACCAACTTCGTCTACATATCCAGAGACGGAGAGACGCTCCTCGACGTGAAGAACACCGGCTGCGAGGACGGTGACAACGGCGATCCGGAACTCTGCATGCGTACCGTATACGACTTCGCCACAACCACTCCGGTGGACGAGATAGCTTTCATCCTGAAGACAAGACAGTATAACCTGAAGGCTGCCGAAGAGTCTGTCAAAGGCAACTTCGGACATTGTCTGGGCAAGACAATAGACCGTCCGCTGAGTCACGGCATCTTCGGCAACAGCATCTTCTCGCACATACTGTCGAAGACGGCGTCGGCATGCGACGCCAGAATGGGCGGAGCCATGATTCCGGTGATGAGCAACTCGGGGTCGGGAAACCAGGGAATATGCGCCACCAACCCCGTGGCTGTCTATGCGATGGAGAACGAGAACACCGAGGAGGAGCTGATACGCGCGCTCACACTGAGTCATCTCACGGCAATATACATCAAACAGAGCCTCGGCAAACTGTCGGCGGTGTGCGGCTGCGTGGTGGCAAGCATAGGCTCGAGCTGCGGCATCACCTATCTAATGGGAGGCGACTACAACCGCGTGTGCAACTCGGTGAAGAACATGATAGCCAACCTTACGGGCATGATATGCGACGGAGCGAAGCCCAGCTGCTCGCTGAAGATAGCGTCGGGCGTATCCACCGCCCTGCTCTCCTCGCTTCTGGCGATAGAGGGCAGATGCGTGACGGCGGTGGAGGGAATAATCGACGACGACGTGGACCGCTCCATACGCAACCTCACGCGCATCGGGTCGGAGACAATGAACCAGACCGACGAGATGGTGCTCGACATCATGACGCACAAGCAGAACTGCTGAACGGCAAAGCAATCATGCTCTGCCTGAATGCAGACAACGGCACTGCCGAAAGCCAAATGAGGCTCTGCCTGTGAGCATAAAAGAGATTAAGACAACAGACGTGTCATAACCTTGCGTTGTGGCACGTCTGTCATATATGCGCTGACCGGATGCTTTTAACCCGAATCGGGTATTAGACTTCCATTCTTATTTCGTGCTGCTGTCAGCCAGATTGTATCCTGCTTTATCGAAGATGTAGCGGACTACACCGGGAAAAAGCATGATACAAGATGACGGCAGCAGTGCGGAAGAAGGATGAAGAGCCGACAATAAACCTTAAATGTATAATTGGCGTTCTAATGACCGATTCGGGTTTACTCCGGCTTTCTGTCTTTCCGTCGCACCGCAATCATGCCAACGCCGACATGACACACATTATTTCATATACCTTGAAAAGGAAAAACACACCACAAGACAGTACGTCGCATATTGTCGTTTTTTATCTTTGAAAAACGAAAAAAGGAAGTATTGACCTTTGAAACGAATAATACACCTCTTTGTAGGAGGTGTATGCTATTGCCAAAACACATTGTTCTATTTGTCTGTTTTTACGATATTTTGTCGCAATAATTAAACTATTTGTCTACAAAAATAAGAAATATAGGCGATGATATTACGAATGTCAGCATATAAAACAGTCCGTTTTAACTATTTTTAGCATACGTATCAATACCGTTCTGTCACCGTCCCGCTGTTCCACCTTATTAATAATATATAAAGATAACACCTCCTACAAAGAAGTGTATCATCCAATCATACAAAAGGAAGCGGCACTTCCAATTTGCGGTAAAATAACATAAGACACCTAAGAAGCGGGCTATTGGATAAGAAAAACAGTAATATAGTTTATTTAAAAAATCAATTGAGATGAAGAAGAAAATAATTTACATGCCACCGTCTACAGAAGTTGTGGACGTGGAAACAGAAGGACACCTGTTAGCTAACACATGGTCTACCGACAACGGAGCATCTTCTGAAGGCTACATCATAAACGGTCTGCCTTCTGAGGAAGACGACCAGTGGGTGAGACCTGACTTTAACAACAGTGAAGAAAGCGAATCGAAAGGCTACAACGTATGGGATTAAGCAAGACGGGAAAGTGGAAAAAAGAATAAAAGAGAATAAGAAAGGAAAGAGGATATGAAAAAGTTTACAATGTTTTTAGCAAGCGTCGCCACCGCCTTATTCGGCTTTGCGACAACCGCTTCGGCACAGTATGAGACGGAGCAGCAGATTCCTTGGGTTAACCATGCGTCTACCTTGGACGAGGCTCTTGAAGCTCCGAACGGAATATATCTGTGCTACATGCAGACCGTAAACGGCAATACGACATACAGCTTTGTCACTGCCGGAGGTCGGTTCGGCACACAGGCTGTCACAACAAACCGCGGTATGACACTGAGACTTACGCAATCTGGCAACCAATACCGCTTCCGAACAACTATGTACAATCCTAATACAGACAGGACAGAGAACTATTTGGGATGCGATGACAATAAAAGCGATAATATAAACGCATACATGGACAACAGTGATAATCGGTATTCACGTTGGACATTGAGCGCTAATGATAACGTAAAATGGTTTGATATAATTAACACCCGTGAAGAGTCTATGTTTTTTCCACCGATTACTTACGATGTAGACTATTATCTCCAACTCAACCAGAACAATTCTCTGTATGTATCTAAAAGCCGTCCTTCCAACAACGGCAAATGGCTTCTTATAGACCGGAATGAGTTCAAGGAGGTTATAACAAGTGTGACAGGACAGACCAATATTGAGGTGAGCGGACTGTTCAACAATACCCGTTTCATACGCTACATGGACGGAGCGTACTCCTGGACATGGTATGACATAAACAACAACCAACAAGTAAGGTACGAGGACGAGCTGACAAAAAGCGGTCCGAACGGTCTTGGCATCTCCAGCCTCGGGGCTTATCGTGGAATGGCACCGAACGTTGAGTACGCAGGAGGGAACGGAGATGGCTATGCGGAAAGCTACGGTTCGTTCAGCGCAGGAGAGATGCGCGACCCCGTAATCATGCGTCAGCAGTATACAGGACTTAAAGAAGGAACATACATTGTCACCGCTCAGGCATTCGTGTCAAACGATGCCGATGTCACGCCAGCAGCCAATTCGGCAGAGGCGGGAGCATATCTCTTCGCGTCAGGTTCGACAGGCGAGCAGGACGGTGCGCTCATACAGCTCCTCAATGAAAATGAACAGAACGATTTCACCACAAAATTCTACAATACCCAGAAGACCTATCTCGGCAACGACACGTACTTCCGCGGCAACGTGGCGGCAGGTGAGTTCCTCGCTACAAACAACGGTACGATAAGCCGTGAGGACGCTATGTACAATCCGGACATGAGAAACCACATCATTACAATAGCCGTGAGAGTGGATGAAGGAGGACGTCTTGCCATCGGTGTGGCAAAGACCGAAAATGCAGGACGGGCTTACTTCGACAACATAAGAGTGTGGTACACGGGTAACAACGAGTTCGGACTCGACGCATACAGCACAAACAGTACCACAATATCAGCCGATAACCTCTACGGAATAGACAATCTGCAATACGGATATCCGCGTGTCTTCAATCTCTCACGTGACTTCGGAATAACCGAAGAGAACGCCGCCACATACGAACCGAAGTGGGAAGCGCTCGTATCACCGGTGAACCTGACCTGCACACAGGTATGGAACACATTCGGAAAAGGCACCCGGCTGAGCGAGCTTGTGGGTCTTGCGGAAGACGGACATGAGATGCGCTTCAAGACAGTAGACCTGTCAAAGGCTGACGCTACGGCAATATACGCAGGCAAATGCTACGTCATAAAAGTACCGAAGGTGCCACAGATAGCACGCTTCGAGCGCTCCGACCTGACCGAAGCAGTGGAAGGTGAGGACAAACATGAGTTCAGTATATTCAGTACAGAGCCTTTCATACAGGGCGACATCACCTACTACGGTCCGGTATATCAGTTCAACGGTGTGACACGCACATCGACGCTGGAAGACCTTATCACCGCAAATGATGCGGGAACATACAAGAACGGCACAGTGACAAAGATATACCACAGTCCTGACGGAAGCGGTGACGTGAAGTTCACGGGCTATTTCTACAAGCCGGCATCGGTAAGCAACGCCTACGTCGTGTCAAGAGGGAACATGTATTTCCTCGGTAACCAGAGCTGGGAGAGCCTCACCGGAACAATGTGGACGCTCGAGGAGCTGAATCCGGAGAACAACAACAAACTGACATTCGACTTCGGTGACGGAGAAACGACCGGCATAGAGGACCTCAGTTCCGTTACAGATGACGCTTCGGAAAAAGCCGACGGCGTGTTCAACCTCAACGGACAGAAAGTTGCTGACGGCACTTCCACCGAAGGACTTGCCAAAGGAATATACGTTGTAGGAGGTAAAAAGATTGTCGTGAGATAAGCTTATGATAATACACTCAGGCAGTATGGCATCTCAGGATTAGTGCCGTCTGCAAGCCGGAAAGCCGTCCGCTTTCCGGCTTTTATTATAAAACCGGTTTCTCCAGGCAATGAAAGTGTGAACTCATGTTGCTCTCGCTTGTCCGGTTTTTTATTAAAACAGACCGTTGAATCGCAACCGCCACATTAACGAGAGAGCCTGTCTGATGACGGAAAAAGGCATCGTCACGGGCGTGGAACAGATGGGCGGTGCCTGAATTGACCGATTATCCGCTTGTCCATGCATACGTACCGCCAGGAACATGAAAGCAATGAAACACATATTAAAACAGACAACTATGCTTCCACAACCGTATGCCGGGATTACATTATAAAGCCCGATGAATCACATAAAATTCAACAAACGACAAATAAATGTCATGAAAAACACGTCGTTTTCGTATTTATCACGTCTTTATATATAGGAACAGCAACGACATCAACAGTCAGGCTGCACAGCTATACGAACATCCTAAAACGAGAAAAAAATGTTGGGAACACTACGAAAAAGATTATCCGGAGACGCGCTGGAGCTGTTCGTAAGGGAACAGACAGACAATATGTTCAGGTTCGCATTCTTCCGTACAGGCGACAGAAGCACTGCCGAGGACATCGTACAAGATACCCTGCTGAGCGTATGCAGACAGGGCAACAGACCGACTGAGCCGGAGAAACTGAAAAGTTATGTATTCAAGGCTCTGTCAAACAGATGCTGTGACGCGGTACGCAAGCACAACACCACAACAGAACCTCTTACCTTCCGCATGGCAGAAACGGTCGAGGACAACGATGGCAACGAGCGTTCGGCGGTGGAGGAATATACGCGCATCGAAAGAGTTCTGGGCGAAATACCGTACGAACAGGCAGAAACAATACGCATGCACATAATAGACCGGCTGAAATTCACCGAAATTGCGGATATCACCGAAACGCCCGTCACAACGGTGAAATCAAGATTCAAATACGGAATTGAGAATATAAAGAAAAGAATAAACACCCGAAAAAACAATTGATATGGATTGCAACAGTTTTAGAAAAAATGTGTACGACTTCATAGAAGGAGGCACAGACCAGAACCTGACACGTGAGATGGAAGCACACGCAAAGGCTTGTGAAGAATGCAGAGAATATCTGGAGCAGACCGAGAAAGCCATAAGCATGATACGTCCGGCATGCTATGTGAAGGCGTCGGACGCTCTGAAAGAGAAGCTGAGAATGATAACCACCGGAGCAATAAAGACCGACAGACAGCGCAGAAAGACAATGCCTGTGTTCAGACGCTACGCTGCCATCGCCGCATCGGTGCTCGTTCTTCTGACAGGAGCAGCGGCAATAGGCGGCATACTGCTTAACAGCAGCACGGCAAACGCTGCGTCCAAAGCCATAACAAGTGCGCAGGCATCCGAATATTTCAGTAAAGCCATACCACAGAAACAGTCGTCTGTACGCCTGAAACTGAACGTGCGCACCTCTCCTAACGAGAACTTCGCATACGTGACACCCGTGAGCGGATTCGTGGAAACGGTACTGACATTTGTCAACAAGGACAACACCATGCTCTGGAGGATAGAGAAACAGAACGGACGAGCCATCGTATGCGACGGCAACAGACAGTATATGTGGGGCCAGGGCGGCACAATGGGTTATGAGAGCGGAGCCGACTACGAGGGTTTCGCTGAAGGTCTTCTCACTCTGTTACCGGCAGACATCAACATAATAAAAGGCTTGATGCGTACCTGCAACACCCAAAGCAGATACTCACTCGACACAAGCGACGAGGCAATAATAATAACCGCGACCTCTCCCGCCATAGGAAAAGGACGCGACGGGAAACCTCTGAACTCGGCGATAGACGAATCCGACAGCAAGACCGAGTACATATTCGACAGCAAGACGAAGATGCTGAAAAGCTACAACGTATGGATGAAGGTGATGGGCGTATATGTGAAGGTGATAGAGAGCACCTCTATAGAATACAACAAAAGCGTGGACGTGGCATCAATGCTGAAACGACCGGACAATATCAGAACATGGATTGACGTGACAGCCGACTATGGAATGTTCGCCGGAAGTACGGCAGAGCAAGCCGTAAAGAATGTGTTAGAAGCTGTGACAGAAGGAAAGACACAGAGCGTAAGGAAAGTATTGTTCTGCTACGACATCGGAATGATAGACAGCCTGTACGGCGGAGCCGCCACCGTAACAGTTGGAAAAGCGTACAAGGAAGGCACTTACGCCGGAGTGTTCGTACCTGTAGAACTAAAATACAAGGACGGAAGGGTGAAGAAACTGACCGTCGCCGCACGCAACGACAACAAGGGAGGCGCATGGACAATAGACGGAGGACTGTGAGAGACAGCCGTACCGTCAGCGGCGCAACAACGATCTGACAGCGAACCAGAGATGCATCGCCACGGTGGGGAGCGTTCCGTAATGAACGCACATCACACGGAATCGCTCCTTCAACGATGCGCGGTGGTTCGCGGTAGTCATGCCTTCGGCAAGATAGTTCACCAGAACCTTATTGACATTGCGCAGTTCGAGCCGCTCACGGGCGGCTCTTTTCATTATGCGTATGCACCAGTCGACGTCGGCTGAGAAACGGTATCGCAGGTCGTAAGGCACCGCACGGGCTATGTCCGCACGTGCGTAGAACGCCTGATGACACACGAGCATGCCGTGGCGGAACGACTTCCAGTCGAGCCGCTCAGGCGGTGTCAGCCTCCTGTGCGCCACAAACCGTCCCTCCATATCCACAAGATCGGTGTCGCCATACAGCACGGCGGGCAGTTCCCCGTCCGTCCCCACGCATGCGGCAATATCGCTGAGAGTGTGCGGCGAAGGATAAGAGTCGCCCGCATTCATGAACACCACGTAGTCGCCGGTGGCTCTTCCCAACGCCTTGTTCATAGCGTCGTAAAGCCCGTTGTCAGGTTCCGACACGATGACAACCTCATGACCGCAGTCCGTGGCGTCAGACTCCGCCTTGTAAGCCCCGGCTATCGCCACCGTGCCGTCGGCGGAACCGCCGTCCATTATGATATGCTCCACGTTGCGCCACGTCTGTCCCATCACGCTGTCGAGCGTTGTCTTCACCGTCCGCTCAGCATTATACGTACATGTGACGACCGTGAATTTTATATTCCTACAGTCCATTTCCTCAGATTATATATTTCTTCATGGCAGCCGTCTCGTTGTAAACCTCAATGTATCTCATTGCCACGCTCTGCTGCGAATAATGCGTATGTACCTTCGACACAGCCGCCCTGCTCATAGCCTCATAGTCGTCACCACACAACAGCCGGTGCATTCCTGCGGCAAGGTCGTCTGCCTTTCTGAAGTCAGCCACATAGCCGTTCTTCCCGTGATCTATCATTTCAGGTATGCCACCCGTGCGGAATCCCACACACGGCACGCCGCATGCCATCGCCTCCATGATGGTGTTGGGCAGATTGTCCTCTACCGACGGCAGCACATATATGTCGGCGGCATTGTATATTACGGCAATCCGCTTCTCGTCGCTTACATATCCCAAGGCGCACGTTTTGAGCGCGAGGCGTCCCGCCATATACTCCGACTCGCCGCCGAGCACAGCCACCACCGTACTCTCCTTCATCTCCGGATGGTCTGCCACGAGCCTGTCCACAGCCTCGATGAAATACTCCATACCCTTGCGGCGGTCGGTCACGCGGTGCGACACGAAGAGAATCACCTTCTTGTCCTCCGGCAATCCCGTTTCCCTACGGCATTCCGCCTTGTCGCTCCGACGGAAGAACACACGTCCGTCGATGGCGTTCGGGATGCTCACTATGCGCTGTCCCTTGAGCAGCGCACTCTGCCGCGCCTGACTCTCGAGCCATCGGCTGCAAGCCACAAAGCATATGTTTCCTGCTGCATAAAGAGCTTTCTTCCTGCGCCATATCTTGTTTGAGAGGTCATACCTGGACCCGCCGTCAGGCAGAAGCGGACATCCGGCGCATCCGGTCTTGTAAGACATGCATCCGCCCGAGTAATGGCAGATGCCCGTGGCTTGCCACATGTCGTGCATGGTCCACACCACCGGCTTACCGCTCTTCACTATCTTTCTGATGTTTCTCAACGACAGCATGCCCTGGTTTATCCAGTTGAGATGCACCACGTCAGCCCACTTGAACTCCGGCAGCGACGTTATGTCCGTTCCGCAATTTGCGATGTCTATCTCGAAAAGATGATTTTTCGAGAACCGCAGATGATTGTATATGCACCATCTTTCCCACAGAAAGTTCCAGCGGGCACGCATCCTGCCGGGCACCTCCGCCACGGTGATGCTGTCGGTCTGCTTGTCACGCACAAGCATCTTTGCCTTCTCGCCGCTGTTGATGAGCGCCTCCAGCAGTCTTCCTGCGGCAACCGCCGCTCCTCCGGTACGCTCGCTTGTATTTACAATCAGTACATTCATTTTGCCTGTCCGACTTTTTCTCCATACTTAAGACTTCTAACGGGATTTCTGAAAACACCATATTGCTTTCCCGAGTGCAGCCTATCTTATGCAAAGATAGCGCAAGGTGAGTGCAGAAACAAGGCGGGGAAAACAACGTTTTACCAGACTTGGTACTGCCGAACCGTAGCCTATCTTATGCAAAGATACAAAAATGTTTTATTCAACCCACACCTTATTATATAATAATACAATCCCGTGAAAATAAAAAAAACGGCTGCCGCGCACCCCCATTATCCGATAAACACACATCAGTAAACCGCCCGCCGCTCCTCCACCCCACAGTGTCAGGCACCCTGCATTGCTACCCTGACAAAACCATGGCGACAATGGCATCTCACAAAACGTTAACATCCTTAAAATCAGAAGAATATATAAGATGTGCGATAAAATATTCACAAATATGCGGAAATAACGCATAAACACCCTCCAGGCAACCATTCAGAATGTCATAATGCTACCTATGGATGTCAAAACATACCATTATCCAAACCCACGAACGACATTTCCGCACATTATGAACGTTGTGCGCGTACACAGATTATTGACATATGTCAAAAAAGAATTAAAAATATCATATTATATGTTTTATTGTTTGCAGGTGTCAAAAAGCCTTTGTATCTTTGCAACGTCAAAAGGTTAATAGATTGTTTAGGTTAGTAGTAATAGATTTAGGTTTTTAGTTATTAGGTTTTAAGGTAGATTGTTTAACAGATAATTGAGAAGGTCGTGAGACTATTTTGATTAGAAATTTTTAAGTTAAACATAGTGCATGCCACAGCTCGTTGAGAGTTGTGGCATGTTTTATTTATATCCATTCTCATCATTTCATTATATCCATTCTCATCAATTTCATAAAAACATTCTCTTTATCTCAGAAAAGTCTTTCTTTTTCTTCGCTAACTCAAATTTTTACATTATCTTTGCAAGCAGAATAAAAAGGATAATCATGAGAGTACTCATAGTAAATACAAGTGAGAAGGCGGGTGGTGCTGCTGTAGCTGCCAACCGCCTGATGGATGCCCTTAACAACAATGGTGTTAAGGCTAAGATGCTGGTGCGCGATAAGGTAACCGATGATATTATCGTGGTAGGGTTGCCACGCTCGCTCAGGATGCAGTGGAATTTCCTGTGGGAGCGCTGGTGCATCTTCTACCGCCTTCATTTTTCCAAGAAGAATCTCTTTGCACTCGATATCGCCAATGCGGGATACGACATCACTTCCTTGCCAGAGTTCAAGGAGGCTGACATCATCCATCTGCACTGGATCAACCAGGGTATGCTTTCGCTGAAGACCATCCGGAAGATCATCAGCAGCGGAAAACCGGTGGTATGGACCATGCACGACATCTGGCCGGCTTCATCCATCTGTCATCTTACCCTGGGTTGCCATCATTACAACAATGGCTGCGGCAACTGCAAGTATCTGCCGGGAAACGGGGGAAAGAACGATCTGTCGGCTAAGATATGGAAGAAGAAGCAGAAGGTGTATAACAGTGGGGCTCTTTCCTTTGTTACCTGCAGCAGATGGCTGGCAGCGGAAGCCCGGTTGAGCGGACTCCTGGCGGGTCATCGCATCGAGACGATTCCCAATCCGATAGATACCCATGTATATTGTCCGCAGGACAAGCTGGAATCCCGTCTGCGCACGCAGCTGCCGAAGGACAAGCGCATCATCCTCTTCATCGCCCAGAGAGCCACCAATCCTTATAAGGGCATGGATTATCTGATAGAGGCGTGCCGGCTGATGGCTGAGCAGCATCCCGAGATGAGGGAGAACACCTGCGTGGCAATATTGGGTGGACACAGCGAGGAGTTTGAAGGCAAGCTTTCGTTCCCGATCGTTTCGCTCGGTTATGTGAGCGATGACAAGCGCATCGCAGATATTTACAATGCTGCCGATGTCTTCGTGCTTCCTTCCCTGTCGGAGAATCTGCCGAATACTATCATGGAGGCGATGGCTTGCGGCGTGCCTAGCGTAGGATTCAAGGTGGGCGGCATACCGGAGATGATCGATCATCAGAAGAACGGATATGTGGCAAACTATCGTGATGCCAAGGATCTGGCGGATGGTATCCACTGGGTGCTGGAAGAAGCCGATCAGGAGAATCTGGAGAAGGCGTGCCTGCAGAAGGTGATGCATAACTATTCGCAGCATGCGGTGGCGCTGAAATATGTTGAGGTGTATAATCAGGCGATGGCCTTTAAAAACTACCATATATGATTAAGTTTACTGTCGTAACCTGTACCTACAATGCCGAGAGCGTGTTGCAGCGTACGTTGGATAGTGTCAATAAGCAGACTTACTGCAATATCGAGCACCTGATCATAGATGGTGTTTCGAAGGACAATACCCTGGCTATGGTACGGGCATACCAGAACAGGGCAAAGGCTGGAGAGAATGCCCACGAAATCGTGGTCTATTCGGAACCTGACAAGGGACTCTATGACGCTATGAACAAGGGTATAGACCGTGCTACGGGCGACTATCTCGTGTTTCTGAATGCGGGAGATGTCTTTCCTTCCGACGATACCCTGGAGTATGTGGAGGGATGCGTAGGCGAGGGCGAGAACCTGCCGGGCGTGCTCTATGGAGATACCGATATCGTGAATGACGAAGGAAGATTCCTGCGCCATCGCCGTCTTTCGCCTCCCGAGAAGCTGAACTGGCGCTCGTTCAAGTGGGGGATGCTCGTCTGTCATCAGTCGTTTTATGCCCGCACGGATATTGCCCGCCAGATTCATTACGATCTTCACTATCGCCTTTCGGCGGATGTGGATTGGTGCATCCGCATCATGAAGGCGGCTCAGCAGCGCCATCTTCCGTTGCGCAATGTCCATGCTGTCATCACCAACTATCTGGATGGCGGCATGTCTGTGCAGAATCACAAGGCTTCTCTCAAGGAGCGTTTCGAGGTGATGCGCAGCAACTATGGCTTTGTCACCACGGTTCTGGTGCATACCTGGTTTGTGGTGAGAAGTCTCTTCAAGCGCTAGTTCGCATGGTTTTAGCAAGAAAAAATAAATTTAAATGGCAGAAACATTAAAGGAAAAAACAGCAAAGGGTCTCTTCTGGGGAGCCATGAACAATGGGGCGATGCAGGTTATCGGTTTGGTATTCGGTATCGTCCTGGGCAGACTGTTGTCGCCAAGCGATTATGGTATGATCGCCATGATTACTGTTTTTTCTCTGATAGCCAACGCCTTGCAGAATTCGGGCTTCATCACAGCTATCACGAATATCAAGGAACCTACAGATAATGACTATAACTCCGTATTCTGGTTTAATATCTCTGTAGGTGGTTTTCTATACCTGGTACTTTTTCTCTGTGCCCCTCTGATAGCGGGCTATTATCATACTCCGGCACTGGTTCCTCTTTGCCGGTATGCATTCCTGTCGCTTTTATTCTCCAGCCTCTGTACGGCTCAGTCGGCTTATCTCTTCAAGCACATGATGGTGAAGCAGAGGGCTCAGTCGGGCATCATCGCCACGCTCTTTTCGAGTGTGGTAGGAGTGATCATGGCGTTTTGCGGCATGTCTTATTGGGCTTTGGCCACCCAGACCATCGTTTACAGCATCGTGAATACGGCGCTGTTCTGGCATTATTCTCCGTGGCGCCCGAGTCTGCGGTTCGATTTCGAGCCTATCCGTAGGATGTTCAAGTTCAGCTGCAAACTGCTGGCTTCCACCATCACCACCCATATCAACAACAATGTGCTGAATATCCTGCTGGGTCATTACTTCACGGCGCATGATACGGGTAATTACAACCAGGCTTCGCAGTGGAACTTCAAGGCTTACAGTGTGATACAGGGAATGGTGGATTCGGTGGCTCAGCCTGTGCTGGTAGATCTTCGTGAGCAGCCTGGACGCCAGTTGGAAGCCTTGCGCAAGCTGATCCGTTTCACGGCATTCATCACCTTCCCGCTGATGCTGGGATTTGGAATGGTGGCTAGGGAGTTCATCGTCCTGGCTATCACCGAAAAATGGCTGGCGAGTGCCTTTCTGCTGCAGATTCTCTGCGTGAGTGGTGCCATCATTCCGATGAGCCAGCTCATGTCGAGTCTGGTGGTGAGCAACGGCAAGTCGGGTACTTATTTTGGGGTGACCTTTGCCCTGGGTGTGGTTCAGATTCTGACGATGATTCTGATATGGCATTGGGGCATCCACACGATGGTCATCGCCTACGTGCTGCTGAACATCATCTGGCTGTTCGTATGGCAGTATTTCTCCCGTCGCCTGATAGGCTATCGGGTATGGATGTTCCTGAAAGATATCCTGCCGTTTGCGCTGGCAGCCCTGGCGGTGATGACGGCTACCTATTTCGCCACGCAGTCTATCCACAATCTGTGGCTGCTCCTGCTTTGCCGCATTCTGATGGCTGTGGTGCTGTACTATCTGGTGATGCGTATTGCCGGTGCCGCCATCCTGAAGGAGTGTATGGCTTTCGTGAAGAAGAAAATGGGAAAGAAGTAACCTTGATGGGTTCATATGAATAAATCAGAATGAAGGATGAATACAAATAAGACAGTTTCAATCATCATGGGCACCTACAATGGTGCCGAATATATCAGAGAGCAGTTGGATTCCATACTCTCGCAGACCTATCCCCTGAAGGAGATCATCATCCAGGATGATGGTTCTACGGATGATACGGTGGCGATTTGCACAGCCTATGCCGAGAAGTTTCCTATCATACATTTCTCGCGCAATGCCAGCAATCTGGGATTCAATCAGAACTTCAAGTCGGCTGCGATGAAGGCAACGGGCGATTTTGTGGCTTTCAGCGATCAGGATGATGTCTGGTTTCCAACCAAGATAGAGAAGCAGGTGGCTGCCATCGGCAATCATGACATCTGTTTTTCTACCCATCTGCGTGGTGCCGACAGGGAGCATACGCATCTTGTGAATCCTCAGTACAGCCTGGAGGCGCTGCTCTTCTGCGGATTTGCCGGACATACCATGCTGCTCCGCCGGGAGTTTATCCAGACAAGTGAATACTGGCTGCCGAATATCATGTACGATTGGAGTCTTGCCATCTGCGCCCAGTTGCACGGCGGTATCGTGATGGTAGATGAACCACTGAACTGGCATCGCACGAATCTGGCTTCTGCCTGTCATGAGGAACTGAAGCAGGCAGGCAAGAAGGTGGATGCCCGCCCTACCTATCAGCCTTACCTTTATGGTATCGCCAATTATCGCAGATTGCAGCAGCAGCCCAACTGGCAGATGCTCTATACCTATATATATGAGCATACCCGGGAGCCGAAGTTTGCGCTGGCACATCGCATGAGCTATTATATGCTGCATCACAATCTGCTGGCACTCTTCTGCCTCTGCTTCCTCTGTCTGAAGCATGGTGACAAGATATACTACAGCAAGCATCAGCGGGGCTTGATGGCAAAGATACGTGCCTTCTGCTATCCGTTGATCTTCTCATATAATAACATTCAATATAATAGACAATCTTAAAATACGAACTTTATGAATATTGCATTATTAACTGCAGGCGGTGTTGGTAACCGTATGGGACAGGATATCCCAAAGCAATTCATGACGATTGATAACATACCTGTTATCATCTATACCATGCAGGCTTTCCAGAGCCATCCTCAGATAGACGCCATCTGTGTGGTGTGCCTCAAGGGATGGGAAGTGGTACTACAGGCGTATGCCAACCAGTTTAACATCACCAAGCTGAAGTGGATTTTCGAGGGTGGTGACAGCAATCAGCACTCCATCCGCAATGGATTGTGGGGCTTGCGCGATGCCGGATGTACAGAGGATGATATCATATTGGTACACGATGGTGTGCGCCCGCTGGTGGCAGAGCGAATCATTACCGAGAATATCGAGAAGTGCAGAAAGTATGGTTATGCCATTACGGGTATGATCTGCAAGGAGGCTATCATGCAGAAGGAGGATGACTGTGTGAAGAATATCGACATCCCACGCGAGCGGCTGGTTCGCACCCAGACTCCTCATACCTATCCTCTCGGCACTTTGCTGAAGGCGCACGCCGAGGCTGATGCCAAGGGTATTGACGGCACGGTGGCATCCTGTACCTTGATGGCTGAGCTGGGAGTGGATAACCAGCACCTGGTGATGGGATCAGAGAAAAACGGATTGAAGCTTACCCAGACGGAGGATGTGGAGCTGTTTAAGGCATTGAAGCATACCACCAAGGATGAGTGGCTGAAATAGATAATAGGATGAAACAGATAATAGAAGAAAATAGATAGTAGGATGAAACAGACAAATCTATATAATGAAGATGTAAAGGCGGCTTTGGCAGCATTTGAGCTGCCATGGCAACAGCTTTCGGGCAAGAATATCCTGGTGCTGGGCGCTACTGGATTGATTGGTGGCTGTCTGGTAGATATGCTGATGCAGCATGAGGGGCTGGATTATCAGGTTTATGCTGCGGGTCGTAACGAAGAGCGGGCTAACAGGCGCTTTTCGGCATATCTTGCTTCCGGACATTATCATTTTCTTCCTTTTGATGTTACGGCTCCCTTGTCGGTGGATCTCTCTTTCGATTATATCGTGGATGCTGCTGGCGGTGCCTGTCCACAGCTTTATAGCGAGGATCCTGTGGGAGTGATGAAGTCTAATATCTTCGGCGTGGATAATCTGTTGCGCTTTGGACTGCAGCACGGCTTGAAGAAATTGGTCTATGTATCTTCCGGAGAAGTCTATGGCGAGGGCGACGGTCGTGTCTTTGAAGAAAGCTATAGCGGGTATATCGATCCTACTACGGTGAGGGCGTGCTATCCTTCGGCAAAGCGTGCTTCCGAGACGCTTTGTATCTGCTATGCCCATCAGTATGGCATTGAGGTGTCCATCGCCCGTCCGAGTCATATCTACGGTCCGTTCTTTACAGAGAACGATAATCGTGTTTATGCCCAGTTTATCCGCAATGTATTGCGTGGCGAGGATATCGTGCTGAAGAGTAAGGGAGAGGCGTTCCGTTCGTGGACTTATGTGGTGGATTGTGCGATGGCGCTGCTTTGTATCCTGCTGAAGGGCGGGAACGGCGAGGCATATAATATTGCCAACGAGGAGTCGAATGTAAGCATCAGAACCTTGGCTGAAACTGTTGCTGATCTGGCTGGCAGAAAGGTGGTCTTTGATATTCCCGATGATGCCAGTCATGGCAATACCACTCCTATTACCAAGGCTGTTTTTGCTACGGATAAGTTGGAAACTCTGGGCTGGAAGCCGATTACATTATTAAAGGATGGTCTGGCTCATACCATCCAGGCTTTGCAGTAAATGATAGAACTTTCGCATGTGGAGAAGTTAAGGGAAGTCAGGGAGTTTAAGGAAGTTAAGGGACAAATGTTCTACGTTTTACGAAAGAAGACTATTGTCTTAACTCCTTAACTCCTTAACTCCTTAACTCCTTAACTCCTTACCTCCTTAGTTCTGGCAGGATGAATATCGAATGGAACTCTCGCTTTTCTACTGGTGGAATCTTCATATAATCGCCATAGAGGTCCGTGAGGTAGGAATCGGGATTGCATGGTGCAGGGAATTCCTTGCCCTCAAACTTGATAGTACCCAATGGCTTGACTGCCTTCTTGTCGAATGAGATGCCTCGGCCATTCAGGAAAGGAACATCAGAATAACGGGTCTTCTTTCCGAACAAGCCTACTACCTTCCATAATGCACTGCACAGACAATACTTGCCTCCGAAATAGAAGAACTCAGCAAAGGAACGCAGCGAGTAAGTGTGTCGGTGGTTCAGGATAGAATAACTCTTGGAGATACCCTTTGTCAAGGTCTTGATCCACGAACGGGGAATGTCTGGATAATCCACAAAAGGGAAGATATCCACAAAGATTCCCTTTACATAAGGCTGGCAGAAATCATCGCCCTGTTCGATATAGAGTGAGTTGCAGTCGCGGATCTTCGTGATAGGCTCCTTGCTTCCCGGATCCGATTTGGGGGTCTGCAGATAGAGCCAGTCGGGCAGTTCCTTGGGGGCAATCTCCTCGAATCGTTTTTCATCTTCCAGCGACATACCGATATCGATATCGTCATCCCAAGGTATGAAACCGCCATGGCGTACGGCTCCGAGCAGGGTGCCGCCATCCAACCAGTATTCTATCTTGTGGCGCTTGCAGATTTTGTCTATTTCTTCCAGAATAGCCAGCTGCTTGAGTTGGCATGCCCGCAGATTCTGCTGGCTATATTCTTTGATTTCTTTGTAAAAGTCCATATTCTTTATATTTTTATCGGGAAGACCCGTATGGGATCTCTATCCGGGTTATAAGAAATGCGTGATGATTAATGTGGCATTGTATCCCCAGAAGTAGATGGCGAGGAAGAGAGTGACTCCTCTCATCGCATTAGCCAGTTTGGGTTGAGCCTCTCTGAATGCATAACCCATGGTGAATGGGATGACGAACATCCAGTGGGCTGCCATGATATATACCTCGTTGAGTCCGAAACCGAGCACCAGGTGAAGGAAGGCATCGAATGCCGCACAGCTCAGGCACATCCACATCAGACGGGAGTGTCTGCTGTAGAAAACACCGGCAGCAAAGAGCAGGAAAACGAATGCTTCGAAGAGGTAGCTGATGGCCCAATCGTATCGGATAAAGGTTGGGCGCGATACGCTCAGGTCTTTGAGCAGTTCCTTCTGATGCAGCTGGATGCCCTCTCCAAAGAGGTTTTCTACGATGGATTCCATTCGTGGGGTAGAAACATCGGTCCATTTCAGGAATGGCATATCGGATACCGATTTGCCTCGATGAGCATCCATCCACGCATCGTGAACGGCATTCTTCCGGGCAATATCGGGTCTTTTCGGCATCAGCTTTCTTTCTATCTCCTTGCCTTTTTCCTGCTGAGGCTTGACGATGTATTCGTTCTGATAGTAAAAGCTGCCGCCCATGATGAGGAGCGGGAGGATGAAGGCGATGGCAAAGAATCGGGGTGAGAACACCTTTCTGCCATTACAGAAAAGCGACATGATACCGGTCTTTACACCATTGCTCAGCGATACTCCTGCCGTGGTAAGGAACAGCAGACTAGCCTGCCATGCCTTGAGCTGTTTGCCTTGCGCCATACAGGTTCCCACCATATAGATGCTGACCAGCAGACAGAGCATGGAAAAGCAGAAATGATCGGGTACCATCGTGGTGAGCATGATGGAGGCAAAGGAGAAAAAGAATGCCGTGAGAATGTAGGCATCCAACCGGCATAGCTGGATGAGCTCCCGGCAGATGCGGAAGAAAAATACGGCAGAGAAAGTGGCGCTGATGACGAGCATCACTGCCATGATGAAGGTGGCACAGTTGTGATGAGTCCAGCCCATCAGCCAGTCGTTGAGACAGGCTCCGGGATAGAGTAGGGCGCCAAAGAGCGGATGGCGCGACAACTCAAAGTATATCTTTTCGTTGGAAAGAAAGATATACGAGTAGGCATCGAAACCGGATACCGTGAAATGCTTGTAGAAAATACTCCAAAATCCCAGTTTGCCAGCCTTGAAAAAGCTTGCAGGATAGGAATGGATCAGCACGGCATTCAAGCTGGCGAATACCAGCATCGAAACAAGGGCAAGAATCCTTTCTTCTTTCTTGATTTTAAAAATATTCTTCATCGTTTTATTCTTATTTGGCTGCAAAGTTAGTGTAAAAAATTGATTGTGGGAAGAAAAATGAGGAAATATTTCATTCCGGCTGGTTTTTTGTGGCGGTTTATTTGGCATTGTCTGCTTTTTAGGTTATCTTTGTCTCCCAAAAAACGGATGATGACAGATTCCGACAATTGTGTATAGTTAACGAATATCATAGATATGAAACAGCCAGCTAAGATTGATGTCGCCGTATTGATGCTTTTCTTCAATCGTCCCGACAATTTCCAGAAAGTGTTTGACGAGGTGAAGAAGGCTCGTCCAGCCCAGTTGTTCCTCTATCAGGATGGAGCAAGAGGTGAACGGGATGTGCCAGGTATCGAGGCATGCCGGCAGATAGCATCAGATGAGAATATTGATTGGGAGTGCGAGGTGCACAGATCTTATCAGACCAAGAACCAGGGATGCGATCCATCGGAGTATCTCTCACAGAAATGGGCTTTCTCGATTGTGGATAAGTGTATCGTGCTGGAAGATGACGATGTGCCTTCCCAATCTTTCTTCCCTTTCTGCAAGGAGATGCTCGACCGCTATGAGCACGACGAACGTATTGCCATGATTGCCGGATTCAATGAAGATGAGGTGACCCCCGACTGCGAGGACAGCTATTTCTTTACTTCTGTCTTCTCTATCTGGGGATGGGCATCGTGGCGCCGTGTGGTGGACAAATGGGAGGGTGACTATGCCTTTCTGCACGATAGGCAGGCGATGCGACAGTTGGAATCGGTGGTTCGCCAGCGTGGACTCCGTAAGGACTTCATCCCGATGTGCAGGGATCATGCCCATAGTGGAAAGGAGTTTTATGAAAGCATCTTCTGGGCTTCGATGCTGTTGAATTCCAGTCTTGCCATCATGCCATGCAGGAATCTGATCAATAATCTGGGTCTCTCTGATGACTCCACCCATTTCTCGGGCAGCATGAAGACGACTCCCAAGGCTTATCGCAGAATCTTCACCATGAAGCGCCATGAACTGGAGTTTCCGCTAAAACATCCTAAATATGTAGTGGAAAACGTAGATTTCAAGGAGCGGGTGTACAAGATTAATGCCTGGGGACACCCATTCATCAAGATGTCACGCTCCCTGGAAGAACTCTTTCTGAATCTGAGATATGGTAATTTCTCCAGCATCTTCAAGGCGATGGCTCGCAGATGGCGCAAGATGATTGGAAGAGATAAGCATGCTTAATATCAGAATTAAAAGAAATATCCGATAATCAGAGTACCATTGTATATCAGCAGTGCCAGACCCAGGACGAGCAATACGCCTTTCAGGCAGCGGCTGTAGAGCTGCTGTCGGAGTGGCAGTTCTTGATTTGGCTGCTGTTGTTTTTGCTTCAGAACCCCATACGTTTCTTGCGAAACGCGCGAAGCGGGACGGTTTTGTCTGATAAACAGTCTTCGCCCAGGAACCCCAGACGGTAGCCAGAGAAGCACCGTGAGCGGTGTCAAACATGGCGGAGAGTTCATGCCCGAGCTGGTGTACCGCAAAATCCTTCATGCCGCCGAGACCAGTCAGGCCATTGTGGGAGAGCGAACCGGCCCACATCAGTTCGCTCATGGAATCATAATCCTCAGGATTCTTTACAGCAATACGTCCCTGGGCGATGACGGTGCGCAGAAGTGCCTCAGCAATAGCATCGGTCAGTTCGTTTTCTAAAGGATTAAAATACCGGTCCATCGTGTGCATCATGATATCAGTTACGCCGCAAGCCACCTGATAAGGCGGGAGTGTCATGGTCAGCTCCGGATTCATGATAGCAAAACGCGGGCGGTTTAACTCCGTGCCAAGTCCGCGCTTGACACCGGTTGCGAGATTGGTCAGAACCGCGGAATCACTGGATTCACTTCCTGCCGCGGAGATGGTGAGAACAGCACCAACCGGAAGCGCGTGGTGGGGCGTTTTTTCTCTGGTCCAGAATTCCCAGATGTCGGTCGGGGCGTTTGCGGCGCCGATGGCAATGGCCTTTGCGGTGTCAATGACAGAACCGCCGCCGGCTCCGATCACAAAATCCGCATTGGATTTCAGAGCCAGCTTTACGCCTTCTCTGGCATGTTCCAGAGTTGGGTTTGCCTTGGCACCGCCAAAGAGTTCATAGGGAATCTGCGCTTCCGTCAGTACCTGGCAAAGCTGGTTTAACAGGCCGCTGCGTTCAATGCTTCCGCTTCCGTAGACAAGAAGCACGCGGTTTCCACCGTATTTGCGGATCTGCTCTGCCAGCTGCAGCTGAGTGTCTTTTCCAAAAACAATTTCCGTTGGAGAATGATATGTAAATGCATGCATGATAAATCCCTCCTTTTTCTGAAGAATATCATAACATGAATGCTCGCAAAATTCCAGCGGATTCATTATGGCTCATGCGTTGCCCGCGATTTCATCCAGTGAACCAAACCGATATCCCATTTCTTCCCATTTTGTTAAAAGCTCATCTAGAATTTCACCGTTTGTCTTTGAGGTATTATGCAGAAGTACAATCGCACCAGGATGGATTCTTGGAATTAGTTTGGAGAATGCTTCATCATGTGTTGGCTGATTGTCA
>OKRY01000261.1_pt1 | contig 39578 bp, 35 predicted proteins | sample 1601121 | NCBI WGS metagenome assembly OKRY01 (sample SAMEA3541546, study PRJEB24748) | human gut metagenome | biome: human gut; feature: human-associated habitat; material: faeces | place: China | collected 2012
TCACACTGACAACTGCCCGTGGGTTATAGACTTGATATTCATTCAGCAGATATCCGTCATACCAACGCTTTACTTCATCGAAATCCTGATGATATTCTTCTGCCAGTTCCTTCACTTCCTTCTCAGTAAAACCGACATACGGTGCAAGGTCGCCAGCACTCAGCATGGAAAACTCATCAAAATTGTTCAGTGCTGACTGCGTTTTTTCCTTTTTTATTGGAAGAATGCCCGTAAGATATGCCAGTTGAATATACTTTGTAGGTTCTGTTCCCTTGAACATCCCTCGCAGAAAGTTTATATACTCATCCTGTGCTTTATTATTGGCTGCCTCATCACGAATGAGTACATCCCATTCATCAATGATGACGATAAACTTCTGTCCCGTCTTATCTTTGATTCTTGAAAGTGCATCAGGCAAGCCAAACACTTCAATCGGAAGAATCCCAGGATAAACCTCCCGCAATTCATCCAGAACTGCCTCTGTGACATACTTCACCACATTGTTAACATCGTCACAGTTTGCTAAAAACCACTGAATATCGATATGGATCACATCGTATTTATTGAGATGCTTCTTAAAATCGGCATCCTTGCTTATCCTCAATCCAGAAAACATCTGCTCAGAATCTGCGCCCTTACTGTAATACGCTGCCAGCATGTTCGCTGCATACGACTTTCCAAACCGACGCGGGCGACTATTGCAGATATAAGCATTCGTCGTATCGAGGACACTGTTTGTGTACTCCATCAAGCCCGTCTTGTCTACATATATTCTGGAGTTAAGAGCAACCTGAAACGCACTGTTGTCTGGGTTCACAAATCTTCCCATGCTTTTCAGACTCCTTTCTTAAACGGTTTCTCAATCATGAGGTTACAACTCACCCATTGTATCTTGATTTTACCATTTAACAGGGCAAACAACAAGTTGAATTTATAACAAATCCGGAAGTTCCGGATCACATCTTTTTGCATTTGTATGAGCTAATACTTTTTCTCCTTTCCCGCCACTTTCATCAGATCCTCATTTGCAATACCATTATCTTAGCCAAATTAGCACTCTAAAATTCATCAACTATAACACAAGCACTACTTCCCATTTCTTCTCTAACTTCTAACACAACATCAAAATAAACTCTTATTACCTTACGTTCATTGTGAATATAACTTTTCAGTTCATTTTCATCAAAACTAATTGTAACTCCATTTGTTGGAGAATACTCATATTGTCCTGTCTCATCATTCTTAACAGCATCTGTGTCCTGAATTGTACCAGATTTAACATCAACATACACATTTTCAATATAGAGATGAAACCGTTCTCTATTAATAGCTAGTCCATAATTAAAACCAGGTATTATTATTTTATTGCCCTTTATTCCTTCAAAAATCTCTTCTGAGCCAATCAACGCATCGAACTCACCTTCTTTTAAATATTTTTCAAATGCTTCTTTTGATTCAAATTGTTGTTCATTTACATTTGTTACCTTATATGTATTTTTTAATTCTTTTACTAACCATTTTTCAAAGTTGCTAATAATATAGAAATAGTAATCTGTTCCTACATGTTCATTTACCCATCTGGTATAATCATTGCACTGAAATACTAAAATCTTTTCATATCTCTGTGTTTCATAATTGTGAAAACTTTCTTTCATCGACAATCCTGTTAACTTATCTGCGATTATCTCTTTCAGATTTTCTTCTATTTCTTTCTTTTCAGTTTCATATTCAACTTGACTTGTCTCTGCCTCTTTCATAATCTTCTTTTTGTATTTTTCTTTTATTACCTTATTAAACTCATCAATCATTCCGTTTATTTTTATACTTCTTTCTTCTTTTGAATATGAGTCTTGTGTAAAAAGCTGATCCAATTCTAAAAATGATTTTGATAATCTCTGTTTATCTGGCATGTATAGGTACGCTTGATAAATATCAAAATTCAATTTTTCCAATAAGTTTTCTCTTCTAGGTGTGTATTGATTAACATACAAAATACTAAACAGAAAATAATCTCTTACAACATCACGAAGAATCATCATCTTTCCATTAGAATGCTCTGGAAATAGTTCATATTTCTCTAATATTTTTTCCATTTTCTGCAAAATCAATGGTTCTAACAAGTTATCATTCAATTTTCTATAAAAAGATCCTACAATCCCAACCACTTCAGGTGACGAAAGCACAATTTTCACATTCTTTTGAATTTTTTCATCTATACAAAGTGGAGTCTCTCGATATGCAAGATAATACATATAACAGTGAACCAGCATAATGACAAGTACCACTGTCTTATCTTCTATCCAATACTTTTCTCCTATCCCACCAATAAAAATCATATTTTTTATTAGATCACTTTGTCCATTCAGCAAATATCCATAGCAAAGATTAAAATCCCTTACTGCTAATATCTCTAAATAAAATTCACGTTTCACATTGCATGTATCCCAAATATGATATCCATATTTAATATCAACTGATCTCTCCCATACCTTGTTATTAACAATATTTCCTTTTTGCTTTTGTCTTGCAATGTAACTTCCCCATCCAATTGCTAATCTGTCCACCTCACTAATATCACCATCTCCACATTGGTCTGAATATACATTCCAAGATGCAATTTTTATAATTAATTTTGAAAAAAATTCCCAATTCAATAAATTTTCAATTTTTTCTGCTTCTAGTCTATCTACTGCTGAATGCCATTCTCTTGAAACTCGACCAATTAATTCAAATGGACTTTCAAACTGAATCTCCTCATTTCCAGATAACCATCGGTACATATTCTCATAACATTCTCTTACAAATTTTATTCCTTTTATCCTAGCATTTTCATTATCACTAGTTAGCAAAAACCTCGCCATATCTTCATTTAATGAATTTACTTCTTTTATATCAGTTTCCTTATTTAATATCCTATTGGTCAATCTTAAAAATAATTCACAATATTTGTCATATTCTTCCATCGATTGTTTTTCTACATTTGCTTTCCAATCTTTAAGAAAATTCTTTCCATATTCACCATATAATTTCCCTTCCCTAAATAAATACTCCACATAATTTTCAATTTCTTCTTCCGTGTCTCCTTTTCCATAATAAATTGAATACACTTCATAGATCGAAACTGCTATGAAAATTATCGCCACAACAAAAGTCGCAATGACTAAATTATATAACCCTAATAAATGGTCGCAAAGGCATTCTAACAATAATATAAATTCCAGGATAATGATTCTCTTTTGTTTCAAATAGGGCGGACGCTTTTCGAGAAAATAAGAACTTACAGACACTCCCATATAGGAATCCGATATATTACCAGATAATAATGCAATGATACTTAGGGTCAACACAGTAATACTGGCCTGCATTTGCAGCACTGCTAATGACACATCTTCAAAAGCCTTCACATGTATAAGTATATATCCCATTTTTACAGCAACATCACAGACGCCACCAATCAAAAGCAACAATATTGCCACAACTATTGCTACTATCTCAACGCTACTGATTTCTTTCCGTCGTTTAATCCATTTTTCCAAAATGTTTTCTCCTTCATTCACTGGTCATCTAAGTGTCTTTTTCTGTAATTATGTATGATTCTCATGTTTTGTCAATCTTCTTCCTCTTTGATTTACGATTTTTTTACCCAAAAACCACATTTAAAGCGTGAATCTGCCCCTCAAAGCAGTTTCACGCTTTTTCTTTTCGAAAAAGAGAATAATCACTCGGAGGTAATAATTATGAACATTTTAAACTTGCAACCACCAATCAGTTCTATTGAAGATCGACTAAAACACACGCCCAAAGTCCAGTCTGATCGTGGATATTGGACCGGCGAACGTGGCAATTCTATATATTGCCCTAAACATAATGACACTGTCCTTGACGCACTACATAAATTTGATCTACCAGGCATGCCTTACATAGATCATCTGCTGGAGCCAGTCCAGGGTTTCCAAATCCATACGATTGGCACTGTTTGTCTGACTCAAATGAGTACAAAACGCTATAAAAATTTTTCTGAATGTGATCGCTTATGTGCTGAACTCTGGAATTCCATTAATTACCTGAATTATAACCATTGGACCAAAAAGCGTGTTGCTGCTTATCGGAAAGGCAAGTACACTTGGCACGAGAGAAATGACCGCATTCAATGTGATCTAGTTCCTACGGTTATACATTCATTTTTCCCACATCTCGGCGGTGTTTCGGAATGTAAACATGGCTGAAAATTCTAACTTATCTCTCTTTCGCAAGCATATATCGACATCTTTCGATATATGCTTATGAAGAAAGCTATCTACTATTCATCCAAATACTGCTTTAATTGCTCAACTAACCTATACACCATTGTTCCGGGATCATACTTCGATGGCACATCACTTTCTTCACGAAATCCTGCCATCCGTCGCTTTGCATTTTTTATAGCAGTGTTTACTCCATCATATGTATCAACCAAATCATAAATTCCCTCATAATTTTTTCGATACCGTCCATCTCCTAAACAATACTGTTTAAAAATATCATCTAACTTTTCATACCAGTTATCTCTATGCAGCGCAGTATCACCATAATTAAAATGCAAATAAAGCCAGTATTCAAATGATTGATTACTCCACGCGATTTGATACCCTTTCTCTTTTCCTAAACGAATCGCTTCATCAAAATCTTCAAAATCATCTTTATCAAACACAATCCACACATTTTGATAGAGTACTTTTGAATCTTTTACCAATTGTTCTGTGGTCTCAATCAATTTACCTGTTCCACAGCCTTTCCCATATATATCAATCACAGGAGTTTCAACAATATCGATTCGTCCATTCATCTTTTCCTTGATTTTCTTTTGTATTCCTTTAAAATAGAGCGGCTCTTTCGTTCCGCCCTACGCTTTTTAAATAAATCATCTGTTCCCAAAGCTATTCACCTGCTTTCAAGGAAAAATCTTTAAGAAATGGAATTCCACCATATACGCCTGACAAATAATCCTTTTCAAAAGATGCATCTGATCTCACCTTAAAATCTGACAGCGCACATAATTCCGAATGCCCCAAATCATCTTTCTGTACAAACCAGATCTGATCTCTTCTAAAGAATTTCTTATCCATCAATGTTGTATCATGTGTAGTATAGATCAATTGAGCCTTTGAATCATTATTATAAAATAAATCAATAATAAACTTCAGTAATAACGGATGCAATTTTACATTTAATTCATCGATTACAATCATTCCGTCTTTATAGATTGCCGTTTTAGCATAAATAAAAAGCATGATACTTTTTATCGTTCCCTCTGATTCATTATATAAATTCAAAGGATACATTTCTCCATCTGCGCCTTTGTGGAATGTATAAAAAATAATTTCTTTTTCATTCTTATCATAAGAAATATTCTTTATACCAGTATCAATCGCCGCAAGAAATTCTAATAGTTCTTCTTTTTCATTATCAATAATCTGAGGCAGAATAGCATTCAAAACTCCTGTATTTTCGCACGCATCTGATGAAAGTACAAGTATATCCATAATACCGGTATACACCTTTTTATAAACATCTGTCTTTAACTTCAGCTTATTAAAAAAGGAGAGCACTAATGTTTCTGATGGAATTTGGTCTTTATACGCCTCACATTCTTTTCTAACAGAGGCTCCTAAGCTCACTTCTTGTGTTGTTCTTTCAAAAATCGTCACTTTACGGTTCGTGTCTAAGTTTTTTTTATATAACCATTCCATAACAATCGACCCTGAATTGTACTCAAATCCATATTGGTACTCTTCATTATCTATAATCTCCACAATCTCAAATTCCGAATTTTCCATTTTATCTTCAAATGAAAATGGCATACTGTATTTTTCAAGAATAGACTCAGCACCGTCATCAACATTATTCAAAGATTCTACAATAATTCTCTGAAAAAAGCGCATTGCACAAACAAAATTAGACTTACCACTAGCATTCGCCCCATAAATAGCTGCTACCCTGAGAAACTTTTCCTTTTTATCTATATCAATCAGGTTCGATACATGTTCTTTATAAGCGCTAATTGCTGTCATATCAAAAATCGTTTCTTCCTTAAAGGAGAGAACATTTTTCATTTTAAATTGTACCAACATGTTATTGCACCTCCGTTCTTATAATATACGCTTTTGCGTGCGTTATGTCAATTATTTTGTGATTTTTTCTCGTTTTCATCAATCTAGCGCTTTCATTTAGCATTTTAAGATTAGAAAAATTATTATTTATTCTCCATTTTTTAATTCTAAGCTCATCCTCCTAGCATGTTTCAAGCACTGCTTTTCCATCTCCCATCTTATTCCTATTCATCTCCATCCATAATTCATAAAACGCGAACTTGCATTGATTTGCAGGTTCGCGTTTTTCGTAACCCATACCTTTCACGCAACAAAGAGAATAACGCATCAGGAGGTATTTATACATGACTAATTTAAATCTACAAACACCTATTAGCTCTTACGCCGAACGTTTAAAACACACACCCAAGGTTCATTCTGATCGTGGTTATTGGACTGGTGATCGTGGCAATTCCTTATATTGTCCCAAAAACGCTAAAGTACTTGATGCACTACATAAATTTGATCTACTAGGTATGCCTTACATAGATGCCATGCTAGATCCACGTCAATGTAGAATTGCTACTGTTTGTCTACCCCATATGAACACAAAACGATATAAAAATTTTTCAGAATGTGATCGTTTATGTGCGCTCCTCTGGAATCAAATCCATTACCTTGGATATGACAAATGGACAAGACATCTAATTGCAAATTATCGTAAAAGTCAAAAATGCACATGGCATGAGAGAAACGACCGTATCCAATGCGATCTAATCCCTACGATTATACATTCCTATTTTCCACATCTTGGCGGAATTTCTGAATGTAAAATGACAGAAAAATTAGGAATTTAGAATTCATGCATTATAGGAGCATATTTATTAACTATTTATAAATATGCTCCTATACTAAAATATAATCAGTTGTCACGCCGACAGATAGAATATATAAGACACTCCCAGTTTCATAAAGCAGGCAACTGTCATAATGGCACGGAAAACTAGTTTGAAAAAGAATGATCCTTATATTTTGTCATTTTTCCTCTCCACCCTAGAATTACCATTGCATTTTCTATGAAAAATATATTAAAAAACACGTATTCGCCTCAGACGCTGAGAATTTTAAAATAAATCGTCTTTCAATAACTATTTTTTCATTTTCATACTTGTCATAATATCTAATAAAATAGCATCAACCAATTGATTCAACTCCCCTTCATTTGTAATTAAAGGTTTTAATTGCATTCTTAGAAATTCTCTATATGTTATTTTGTTAAATTCATCAACTGACGTTGCTTGTAAAGCATTTTTACAAAAAATTGCTTCACAAGCTGCAATTTCTATCTTTTCCGCATCTCTCACTTCATATTTACAAGTGATTCCACAACAAGACTTAAATTTATCTTTTATTCGTTCAAATTCATTTACACCATCTTGAAATCCAGGAAACTCAACAAAAGTACCTTCAAATGTTATTGCAACAGCAAGTATAGATTTAAAAAAATCTGAAGATTCTAATTCAGAAAGAACTCTTATTAAATCAGAATCGCATTCTCTAAAACTAATTCTCTCCTTGATTTCCTTTATTTTATTTTTATAAATATCCTGTAATTTTACTAAATCTGTTTTTTCCTTTCTTATTGCTGGTCGATGACTATCTGAACCAGTCAATACAGGTACAAAATATATCACTTTTCTTTCTTTATCCGTCCAATCAATAACTGTTTTACCATCTTCATTTACAGAAATATATTTTCTACAACAAGCAATCGTTACTTCAATAAATTGAATCAATTCTAAAAACAAAGGTTTCAATGTCATATAAGCCTTTTTACTATTTTCACATTCTGGTTTATACACTTGTAAAACATAAAAAATAAGAGCTGCAATATAGCTTATCGAAATGTTGTTTAATAGTGAGTACCAACCCTCAATACCAAAATAATCTGGCATGTCATATGTCACAGCATATGAAACAGTTATCAAAATAGAGATAAAACCAAATATGGAAATTATCTTATTTTTCTTTATAAATTTTATCATAGTGCAATATCCTACCCTTCATTTTAATAGGTCATTTTCATAAATTGTTGATAAGTAAAAATATTTTGTTCACCGACTAAAGTTATTAAAAATTTTCTGAATGTGGCATCTATTGGCACAGTAACAAAAATAAACAACCGCTTTTTGGGTCTTGAGCAACAAACATAGAATAGATTCCGATTTCGTTCATATGATGCTTCTTTGCCTTTAGGAACAGCAACATGACCAGTTATCATTGGTGCATAAGTTTCAAATTGATACTGATTCCATCCCTTGCTGATAACAAAAATAACATTATCGTATTCTTCGCCTTTTACGCCATGCTCCGTTGAAAATTGTGCATCTGGATATAGAAAATCCTTAACAGCTATGAATTGTGCATAATCCAGCTGCAAAAATTGTTGAATTGTAGCCTCTGATGCATACATTGTTTCTGGAGCATTCTTATAAAGTCGGTACCATCCATCTACTTTAGGCGGAATGGGGATCAATTGACTATAAATGACTGCCTCCAAAACATCAATGGCTTTTTGTGTGCGCACTTCTGTTAGCTGGTCATATAGCTTTTTCCATTTGGTTTTTTCAGATTTTTTTGTAATTGGATACCGCTTGACTCCGAGTGTTTCAAAAAGCAACTGTGTATTAGAGGTATCAAGCGCATAATATATCGATTCAACCATATCAGCAAAGAAAATAAGAAAAGGATCTTCCTTATTACGCAGCCCATCATCCAGTATATCCAAAAGTTGCTCATAGCCTTGTTGGGAAGCAAGGACTTTATGTGTAATCATAAGCACTTTAAGATCTTCAGTAGCGGGTGTACTCTGCTCAATTTTTTCTCTGATATTGTTTAACCTTTCCCTCAATTCGTCCACTGGTAAGTCATTTTTAAAATTGCGTTCTGTACGGCGAACGCCCGAAAAATCATCGCACGTAATCACCAAAACTTCACCGTCAAATCCATCAATCGCTGATCTTTGCGGCAATTCAGGACGAATATCATTCAAAAGTTGAACAATCCTTGGCGCTGATCGAAAATTTGAGCCCTTCTTTATTATCTTGATTTTATCATGTTCAATTTCTCCACAAGCTTTATTTGACTGATAAATAGTCTGCCAGGCATCGCCGAAAAAACCAAACTGAGGCCCAACACCCTTTGCTATAAAAAACTCAATAAAGTGATCAATGATAGGTTTATAAGAGTCTTGGTACTCATCAATCAGTATCAAAGGGTATTTATCCGCAAATACACGGCGAAATTTAGCATTATCCAGGAGCTGGCAAAAAAGCTTTAGAACATCGTCATGATAAAGGTACTGAATACCATTTTCTTTATAACGATGTCCCAAAGTATATGCAACTTCAGTGACTGGGTTAAAATCACCTTCGGCTGGCAGATAATCTGGATTTGTTGTGACTGCCTCAATCAAAACGTTCTGATACTGTTTAATGGCATTCCAGGCAAAAGAATGAATTGTAGAAGGAAGAATAAACGAATCTTTTGCAAGTCTTTCTGCAATTACATCTACAGCTGCATTTGTATATGTAATACAGATCACATTCTGTTTCTTTTGTCTGTAATCAGACCATTTATTTGCCTGTATCCATTCAATCACTCGATTAAGAGAATAGGTTTTACCAGAACCTGCACCTGCTTCAACACGGAAACTGCATCCAGTTTTAAGTGTTTCGATAATCTGAGCATCAACCTTATCAGCTTCTTCTTTTGCAAGATCGTAATTTGCATCAATATATTCTCCACGCATGAACTGGTGCCTCCTTACTCAAGAACTCTTTGGTCGTTCAACCATTTTAATCCAGATTTTATGTAACCAGGAACACAATAATCGGAACATTCGCAAATCAAATCCAGTGCAAAATCTGTTTTGCTCTTGCCTGTAAATTCAAGCTTCTTCTCACTTATTCTATTACCTAAATTGTAATACTTACGATTGACGTTACGAATAGCTTCCTCCAAAGAATGTCCACATAATCCATTTTCAGTAGTTTGGAATTCGATGTGGCATTTTCCCCTAGTTTTCTCATCGGCTGTCATCGCAATGATTTCTGAAAGATCAATTTTTGAAGTATCATCATCCAGAAGTCCCTTGTTTTTACGAATCCACCACTTTATTGTTTCATTAGATGTTGTCTCACCATCGCTAACAACTACTGACTTTCTTACGGTCTTTCCGTTTTTTCCTTTTCGATCTGCTACAGAATCCAAATCAGTAAGAATTAGACATGGCACTCCCAAAAAATCAATGAAAGGAATAAACTTGTACGCATAGGCTCCACCGATTTCAATTAGCGCATAATACTGTGCAGATAGCGGATATTTGCAAACACCGAATATTCCAGAAGATTCACACTTTCCAATCATATCTGGTAAAAGTAAGCGCTCGGAAGCACCTTCAACAAAAATTGCTTTGTCTGCAAAAAACAGATCACATCTCGTTAAAGTCAAATACTTCCTAATAAACTCCACATTATCGGGGTTAGCTACTGCAAATGTATTCAAGTTTTTATAAATAACACCCGCATTAGATTTCTGTGCATAACGAATCTTTGCAAACTCCATAGTGTTTGCTATATGCGCTGAATGTGAGGTCAGAAAAGTCTGAATTTGGACGGTAGAAAGTTTTCCAAGAAACTTTTCCAAATACGTAGCAAAAGCAGTCTGCATTTGTGGGTGCATATGTGATTCTGGTTCTTCAATAAAGAGTAGCGGAATACACGCAATACCACGCTTTTCAATATCCTTGGCAAATGCAGCAAGAAGGAACTCCATTTTAATCAGGTTTTTATAGCCAAGACCATTATGAGAACTCGGCAAACTTTCATTTGCCGTGCCAGATATATACGATAGTTTAGTCTGATTCTTGATCTGATCGTCGATGCTAAGCTGCGTTGTAACACCAAGCTTTAATTCCTCTATGTTGGGATAACCAAAGCCAATAGAATTGTTCACAATAGTACTTAAAATTTCATCACTCTGCTTTTGAACATCTTTATTGGATTTTTCCACTATCGAGCGCAACCGTATAATTTCTTCAGCAACGTCTGGATTCAATTCTGCTTCACTCATATTAAAGAAGCCGGATATTAATAAACCAAGAGAACTGTTATGGGTTTCATCTTCACCAAGAACTCGTTCAGCAGGAATTGCATGGAATGGGAACAGATCATGTAATTCCTTTTGGCTTTTTACCTGTTTGTCATCCGGATTATTTGGGTTGATAGCATATATAGTTAATCCAAACAATTTGCCGAAATTATCGGCAAGTACTTTATTGGCTTCTTCGCTCGTTGAAAAGACACCATCCTTATAATAGCTGCTTTCCAAAAGTGTCCACAAAGTTTTTTCGTCGGTTTTCAGTCGATACTCCGCACGAATTTGGGCAGTTGTTGTGTCCATATCAATGTCAATGATAAAAGGCGACAACGCTCCTAAGTTATCATCCGGATCATCCAACGAATAATCCACCAAAAACTCTATGGAGATAATTTCGATCCTCTTACAAAGATCCTCATAAGAAAGCTTTTTTTCCATAAACAGCGCAAATTTAGTATAAAAATCTTCCCGCCTTAATAGTGGATAATCATCGAAAGTCATGCCTTCTCCATCCAGTACACTTCCTATACATGAAAAACAGGATGTTTTAGCAGTATTGTTTCTACCCACAATTAAGGTCGTCTTTGGATCAACTTCCAACTCGGCATCAATAAGCAATCTGTAATTTTTAATTCTGATTTTCGTTAATTGCATATATGTCTCCGTTCTTTATCTGTAATAAGGTTTTTAATCGTTTGTTGCTGCTTGAACATCTTTTTGGGCAAGATACGCCCAGTTTCGAACCGTAGTAGTCTTTTTCATAGTTTCAAAAGTAGCCGGATATAAACCTTTAACAGGTTCTATCACTTGGAAATACGCTTCTCTGCAGGTTCATTTCCGATTGGTGGAATTCAGTGATTCAATCACATTTGTTGTATAAATGAACTTTTGAGCAGTGGTTGAGTCTTATCCATCATACCTTATCTTGAAGAAGACGCATTATTGTTATGTAGTCTTGAAATATAAAACCGCAAATTTTACTTGAAGCATCACGATTCTTATCACCCTCGTACATAACTGTTATTTTATCTATTTCAGCTTGTGATAATGAACCCACCGTCACACCTCCCTCTACTTACCAGAAACCGCTTCAATTTAACATTAACTATTAAATTATACCATATCTCTTACATTCAATACCTCACAAATATTATTTCTACTTTTTGTGAACCTTTCTGAGTTACAATTTGTCTCTTTTTTCGTCTAGTCATCCACTGGTGCTGTATATTTTATACGAATCCGTATTGATTGTGTTGTTTTAAACATCGTTATTTGTTTTTTGTGTAACGTTTTTTACTTTTATCGTTGTTATTTCAATCTTTTTGTGTTATAATACACCCATCAAACAAAGAAGACTACGAGGTACACCATGAAAAAACTATCCCACCACCTTCTTGCCGACACGGTTCTGACCGCCCGCAAGAAGAAAAATCTCACCCAACAGGAGCTTGCGGACTTAACCGGCATGAATCGCTCCATTCTTTCTAATTTGGAGAACCAGACTTACACCCCATCGATCGAGCAGTTGGAAAAGCTCGGAGAGGTTCTTGAGTTTGATCCAACGGATATGTTCTTGAAAACTGCCACTGAATCCGCTCCAAAGGTATCGCCATTGAATATTGCGGTTGCGGGTACTGGTTATGTTGGGCTTTCTATTGCGACTCTACTGGCGCAGCACAATCATGTGACGGCGATTGATATCATTCCGGAAAAGGTTGAAAAAATCAACCATAAGATTTCTCCGATCCAGGATGATTATATTGAAATGTATCTGTCTGAGAAGGATCTTGATCTGACCTGTGTATTAAATACGCAGACTTTAGATGAGAGTAATCCTGCGTGGGCCGCTTATCGTGAGGCGGATTATGTGATTATTGCTGCTCCTACGAACTATGACAGCGCCAAAAATTATTTTGATACAAGCGCTGTAGAGAGTGTGATTGATCTGGTTGAAAAGGCGAATCGCGGAACGGATCATATGCCTTGGATGGTGATCAAATCTACGATTCCTGTTGGTTTCACCGCTTCCGTTCGTGATAAATTCCAGAATGATCACATACTCTTCAGTCCTGAATTTTTACGTGAATCAAAGGCTCTTTACGACAATTTATATCCTAGCAGAATCATTGTTGGCATGGATAAGAATAGCCCTGATTCCGTTCAGGCTGCCCATACATTTGCTGCTCTTCTTCAGGAAGGCGCGATCAAAGAAAGTATTGATACACTTTTTATGGGCTATACCGAGGCAGAGGCTGTAAAATTATTTGCCAATACCTATCTTGCGCTGCGTGTTTCTTATTTTAATGAACTGGACACTTACGCAGAAACCAAAGGTCTGAACACCAAAGATATTATTGATGGCGTCTGCCTTGATCCGCGTATTGGAAATCATTACAACAATCCAAGCTTCGGATACGGCGGCTACTGCCTTCCAAAAGATACCAAGCAGCTTCTCGCCAATTATGCAGACGTACCGCAAAATATGATGACCGCGATTGTAGAATCCAACCGTACACGGAAAGATTTCATTGCCGATCAGGTATTAAAAAAGGCTGGATATTATAGCTATTCCGATGAAAATAGCTACAATCCAGCCGGTGAGAAATCCTGTACCGTCGGCGTATACCGCCTTACCATGAAGTCCAATTCCGATAACTTCCGCCAGTCCTCTATCCAGGGCGTTATGAAGCGGATCAAGGCTAAAGGCGCTACCGTTATTATTTACGAGCCAACACTCCATGATGGAGATACTTTCTTTGGAAGCAAAGTTGTAAATAATCTGAAGAAATTTAAGGAAATGAGTGATAGTATTATTGCTAATCGATATGATCGTGTGTTAGATGATGTAATGGATAAGGTTTATACTAGAGATCTTTTCCAGCGCGATTAAACTTAATTACTACTAAGGAAAGAATTATAAAACAATTCTTTCCTTAGTAAATATAACACATCAACCCAAGATAATGGAATACTCTGTCTCCGTCATCGTACTTCAATCCTCCGAAAAGCAAACTCCGAATCTTCAGCTCCGCTATCATCCACATAGTTTCCGTTCAATATCACCGATACTTTTCCTTCTATTCCTGCAAGATCAATCGCATACATATGCCACTCATCATCTAAATCCGAATAACGATTCGTATATTCTGCAACCACATTTCCAGTTTCATCATACACATATGCGCTTACCTGGCCATGTTTATTTATTTTTTTTCCATAAAATGATAAAACTCGATAATTGGTTACATCATCAATTGTAAACTTAATACCTGAAAAATCTTTGGTATAGAGATACTCTCCAAGATCACCCCTATCTCCATTAGCTACTGGCAGTTTGCCATGACACCAGATTTCCATGTCACCCGCCTTATTGATTTTCACTGCTTCAGCATTTTTCAAAACAGCTGTATGAATCTTGTCTACATCCATACTCCATGGTTCGGCCTGCGTTATCTCCTGATTTAACAAACCCGCAGCATAGTAATCACATTCATAATCTTCTTGTGCAAACATAGAATTATAATCATATGTTTCGTAGAAGTTTTGCTCCTGCTCTAAATATACCTTGTAATTTTCAAGTGTCAAATGACCTTTTTCCTGCTTCATCTGCACCAACATCCATGAATTAACCCATTCTCCATAATGAGAAATCGGAAACTCCTATCGCCATATCACTATATCCACTAAAATCAAAATAAATCTGGAATGTATATGAAAGCATAACTAGAATCAGATCCATAGAAGTTGTCGCAGAAATGTTAGAAAAGCCCCAACTAACTGCCTTGGCAAATGTATCTGCCAAGATCACCTTCTTAAACAGACCAATATTAAACATCCGAATTCCTTTCATAAAAAGATCCAGATTAATCTTATTTAATAAAAAATAACAAACTACTGTTATCGGAAATACCGCCAAGATAAATAGGTATGTATTAAACTGCATGGTGCTCCTTCCTAATTTAAAACACCTTTTTCATAAATACATGACACTTCTCTTTCACAATCATAATTGCCATCATCTCTGGTGTATACTTTTTCACATATTTTTCCACTTCCGGACGGGTACCGACAAAGGTCATTTCTCCTCCTGATGTAAAGGTAGAAACAACTTTTTTTCAAAGAAAATTTTTCATCACAAAACCATGCAATTACCCTCAAAAAATCGCACAAAAAAAGAACCTCCGATTTCTCAGAAGTCCTTATTTTACGCCATTTCTTTAAAATTCATCTGCTGTCTGCACTGTTGCCTGCTTCATATCAAATTCAACCAGATTATGCTCTATATGGCACATTCCAGTCAATCGGTATGTCTTTTCCTTATCCCAATTACATGTATTCCAGATCATCCGTAACATTGGCACACTACTGATCTTAAATTCCCAATTCTCCGGATTGTATTTAGGCACACGAAAACATTCTGCTTCCTTTCTGGCACATGCCTGTACCACTAATCCTTTCTTATCAGGGTTAAAAAGGAACCGTATGTACCTCGGCTCTCCCAGTGCCACTATTGTTGAATGAAAAATTCTTATCTTTCCCCATTTTTGGCACAAAGAAATCCCTGGTATCATCATATTGTTTTCCTGCATATTGATACCTCCAATCTCAGAGCAGACTTTTCCCTGTCTTCATCTATTTTGGTGTTGTAAATTCCGCATATCCCTTCAGCATATTTATTTCCAAGGCTTTCTTATGTTCCTCTACTGGCAATCCAAAAGAATCTTTCCATTCTTTCGGATAAAAAGGTGTACGAGTCTTTTTATTTATTTCTTCAGTAGAAGTATTATCCTCTGATGCATTTGATAATGACGTTCCTTCTATATTATTGCTACTCTCTGCATTTTCCTGATTTTCTGCATTTTTCTTCTGACGTTTTCCCTTAGTATCCAGGTATATCTCTGTCTCCATCAAATCAAATACATATATTGTCTCACCTTCAAATGAAATCTTATGTCCTAAAATCTTATAACGGCAATCCAGATTCCACCCCATCATTTCATACATCATGGCAGAAAAGATTTTGTTTGTCATTTTCCTGCTTTTTCTTTTATCTGGTTTTGCCACGCACCAGCGAAGTGCGTCTTTATCATTTTCTTCGCACTTTCGGACAACCATTCTTTTATTTTCCTGGTTTACAAGTATCTGTATATAAACTGCATCCTCCAATCCGGCAATGCAGGCTGTATTAAATGTTACGCTGTCTCTCCGGATCACAACAGCAGGCTCCCTTAAATGTGCAAACAACTCACGTCTGACAACCTGATAACCGTCATAACTGAAATCCTCTGCCAACTCTATCGCTTTTTGATCAACAATCTCCTGCTCATCTGTGTAATTTGTTATATCACTCATATGTAGCACACCTCATTCTATCTATCAGTTTCTCAGATTCATCTATCAAATCATCCAATATTTTTCTGGTTATAATTTCCATGCCTTCAACCGTCTTTGCCGGGCGTAGTATTTCCCAATTTCCTTTATATGCTACTCGTTGAAGAAAAACTGTTCTGTTTGTTGTTTCTCCAAAATTATGAATCCATGCTTTTGGATAAAGTACTTTCTTAACAGTCTTCATATTTTCAGATGGGGCTTCTACCGATGAGTCTATATGTTGTTCGTCAACATATTCTTGTACGAATACCTCTGGTTCTTCTAATTCAAATATCAATAGTTGTTCGTCTGAGTTGCCACAAAATTGTCCTCGTAATTTATATTTGCAATCGCTATCCCAATTCATAAGTTCAAATAACGGTTCCGAGAAGCCTTTGCAGCTCTTAGGCAGAACTGCCCAACGTCCATTTCGTATAGTTCCCCATTTTATCGCATTTACATTACTTTTTTCACATGGACGAACAGCAATACATTTCTCTACTGAATTAAATAGCAACTCCACATATTCTACATTTTCAAATTTTTTCATACATGCAGTATTAAACGCAATCTTTCCAGAAGATATTGTAACTGCCGGATCAAATCTTGTTGAGAAAAACTGTGCTCTTACGATCTCATATCCGCTCAAGTCGAAAGTACTTTTGATCGTTTTCTCTTCATGAATCTCGTTTGAATCTTCATCATATGCACTTAATGATGCTTTTTTATAATCATCAGTTGAAAATCCATTCCATGCCCGGTTTACCGGCACAAATCCTTTTAACACCCCTTGATCAACTACCTGTAATGTAGGCAAAGGATACCCTTTTCTACTATACTTTCCTGCTTCTAACAGTTTTTGCGCCGCATTATAAATTTCTCTGCTTACTATTGCCTCATGGTGATCTGCTTGCCTGTATTGATTTCTGTCATGGTTATTTTTCTTTGACTTATGATCCAGATAATTTGGTGTAAATGTTTTTCTGGACAAAACATCGCCACAATGTCTTTCATTGCGAAGAATATTTACAACTGCACTTCCTGTCCACTTTGTGTTTCCCAGTTTTGTTTTCCGTCCCAAATCCATTAATACCTCAGCTATTTCAGAAGTCGGAAAACCACTTAAAAACAGATAATAACACAGTCTGACCGTATCTGCTTCTGTTTCGTTGATAACAAGATTTCCATCCTCGTCTTTATCATATCCTAAAAGTTTTGGTGTCAGAAAAATCCCCCTTGAAAACCGTTGTTCAATAGAGATGTTCATAATTTCACTTTTCGTGTGCGATTCTTCCTGTGCTGCTGCCGACAACACTGCAAGCATCATTTCACTTGTATTATCAAGCGTATAAATGTGCTCTGTCTCAAAAAATACACCCACCTGTGGCTTCATATTTGCCAGTTCACGAACCTTAGCAATACAGTCAACAATATTTCTGGCAAATCTGGATACGCTTTTGGTAACTATCAAATCTATTCTTCCAGCTTGGCAGTCTGAAATCATACGGTTGAATTCATCTCTATGCAATAAGGATGTTCCTGAAATACCTTCATCTGCATATATTCCAACAAGGTTCCACCCTGCATGTTCTTTTATCATATCTTCATAATGATTTTTCTGCAGTTCATATGAAGATGTCTGATTAGCATCATCCGTAGACACACGACAATATGCACACACTCTTTTTGTGCCTACATCCTCAAATAGTTTTTCTTTCTGTTTCGCTGGAATGAACTCCAATTCACTACGATCTACGCCCTTGTATCTTGCACGAATCTTCTCTTTTCGTTCTTCCTGGCTTACAGCATGTTTTTCTTGTTCATTCATATGCTGTCCCCCACTTCCATATGCCAGTACCATATCTTGCCTTTTTTATATGCACTAATCTCCGCAATTTTCTTTGCTTCCTGTACCGTTCGCTTGGCAATACCATATTCTTTCATTTTTTCATAGATATATGTACTTGGCAGATCTTCCACCGCCAACAACGTTTGAAGATATTCAACCGCAACATCTTTTTTGGCGGTACTTTTTTCCACAGCCAGCAATTCCTCTATATTTATCTGACATTTTCCCATCCAGTGAAAACCTTTTTCTTTATCCAGTTCAAATCCGATTGGTTCGCCTTCTGGTGCAAGGCTCGATTTCACCGGAAACATATATCTTTTCCATGGTTCTTCTTTGTCTCTTGATACCATAAGAATACTTCTCACTGTTGCGGCAATATCAATACTTCCTAATCCTCTATAAATCTGCTTTCCACCGCTATTCTTTGTCATATGTCCCACCAGAACAATCGCACAGTTTGTTTCTTCTGCAACCTTGGATAGTTTTGACAGTGTTTCCCGCATTTTTACGGCATTGGTCATATTTCCATTATGTCCAATAAATGCCTGTATCGGATCAAGCACAACCATTTTTGCACCAATCTGGTTAATTGCAGTCTTTATGCGTTCATCTTCCAGTGTCAGTTCTCCATTATCGTCTTTTATAAATGCAACTCTATTACAATTTGCCCCTGCCTGTTCAAGTCTTGGTTTTATCGTATCGCCTTTTCCATCTTCTGAACATTGATATATCACAATCTCCGGTTCTTTTATCTTTTGACCGTCCGGTAAATATCCGCCTTTTGTCAATATAGCTGCAATATGAATAATTAATGTTGATTTTCCTTCTCCCGGATCACCCTGTAACATTGTAATTTTCCCACAGGGAATATATGGATACCATATCCATTCCACCTCCGAGGTTTTCACGTTGGAATAAAATTCAACACCTGTAATTGTATCTTCCAAATTTGATACCCCCGGTGTTTTATGTATTCTTCTACTACATGTGAATAATTGCACTAAAGTTCTACTTATATTTAATTATAATATATCTCTTTTAGGAATACAATAAGGAATATCAAATGTGTGTGGAGTTTCATTGTAAACATTAACTAATAGTCAAAGTCTAGGAGGTGACAGGTTTGGAAGTAGAAATTGATTATCTTGCTATTGGAAAGAGAATCCGCACTGCACGTCTGTCAAAAAAAATGACTCAGGAAACACTTTCAAATATGATTGACGTTGCCCCTACCTATGTCAGCAGTATCGAAAACGGACATACCAAGTTAAGTCTGGCTACTCTGTTAGGGATTGCACAGAGTCTTGATACAACCGTGGATCAGCTCTTATACGATAATACTCCTGTGTTGGTTTCCAAGTTCGATGCTGATATAAAAGAACTTACTTCTGATTGCAGCAATCAGGAAAAAGAATTTTTACTGGAAATTATAAAATCAACAAAAACTGCATTACGCAACTACAAGCCCGTCAAATAATTCAAGGATGCAGAAACTCCTTTATTTCTGCATCCTTCTTTTATACTTTTGCGGTCTTGCTTCCTTGCACTCTTATAATAAACGATGGAGGATTCAAATGAAAAAAAACGCTATACTTTTCTCAGCAAGCAATTATGAAAAATCGTCTCTAGTCAGAGCAGACGATCTTCCTGGTGTAAAATATGATATTCAGGCTATGCATAAACGACTTGTTCAAATCGGATTTGATGTCAAACAAATCGAAAACGTCTCAAAAGATCAAATCATTCCTGCTTTAGAAGATAATGCTTCCCATTCGCCTTGTGATGCTATCCATATCGTATACTTTACCGGACACGGCGGACATAATAACGGTAATAATTATATTTATCCAGTTGATTTTGCATCCAAGTTTGAGAAAAGCAAAGATATTGAAGCATCCGCAATGAATATTCAAGATATTATCTCTCTATATAAAGGAAAAGGACGGCTTATCCTCATTCTGGATGCCTGTCGTTCAGATTTTGGCTTATCTAAAGGGTATTATTCTGAGATAACTGCTGCTGAAGATGTATATATTGCTTACGGAACTCAGTTTCAATATACTTCTATCGGTATTGCCAATCAAATGAGTCCATTTACCCAGGCTATCTGTGATGAGATATTAGAACCAAACATTGATGTAGATGAGTTATTTACACGAGTACGCAGAAATGTGTATTCCAAATATCAAATTCAAATCCCTGCCAGTGTTAATGCCCTTCTCAATAGAATTGTTTTACATAAACAGTTAAGTTATACGAATTTCGATGAAGAAGTGTACAAATTTGTAAAAAAATATGCGGACGATTACAACAATAAATATGGATACTTTCATGGTGATGATCTGATTTTTATAGACGCCGCTCAATATTTCAATATCAGTTTTTTAGATGCCGTATGGAAATTTAGGAAAGTAGATAATAAGGTATATACTGATAGAGGTGCAAAAATCCCCCTCCTTCCAGAAGATGAATCAAAATTTGTCACCTTTCACGGATTATTCCGTGGCAAAGAATATTTTACATGTGATGAAAATCATACTTGGTATTATAATGGACGCCAAATCCGTATGGGAGAAATTCCACCATTACCAGCAAGTATGCAACCCGAAGCTCCTGAAGTCGGAAAAGAATTATATGTCACCTTTGACATTCAAAAATATGACAATTCTATCATAATAACCACCAACTTGCCTGATAATTATATCCTCCTAGTAAAGAGCAATCTTTCCAAAAATTCAGACCGCAAGACAGTAACAAATGGTTCTGTAATGATTGAAAATGCCCAAAATATTTCATCCATAACCATCGGCTCCGCTTTTATCACCGATTCTTCTGTTAAAGAACAACTAGGAAAAAGAGCCAGAAACCTTCTTGGCAAATATGTAAAATACGATCCTGTTTGTGGAAATCAAATAAGTGCTGTTTTTAACTTTTAACAGAATTACTCATTACTGCTGATATACAATCATTGCATATCAGCAGTAACATATATACTTACTCACAATACAGCCACCGATCACCATCCCAATATGGCTGTGCTTCGCTTCTGGAATTATACATTTCATCAAACAAATTAAAAGCTACTAATCTTGCTGTGTCAAAATCAGAAATCTTTTTCCCATGATAATTCCAACGCCATTCTCCTGCATAGCAAACACCCCATCCCGTGCCGTATTTGCTACGCATGATTGTAATGTTTTCGCCTTTATACTTTAATGTAAAGTTCCCAGATCTAACTACCTGACGCCATTCTTTTTTCATAAAATTCTTTTTTCGTTGTACTCGATTTTTCAAATCTCTTTCCCTTGCTTCCGGATTTTCATAGTCATCCGTCATCTTGCACGCACAATCACACCCTACTCTCAGTTCTCCTCGATATTCCGGATGCGTCATAATATGCACATATCGTATCTTCTCATTACCACACATTTCACATCGTTCGTATCTTATTTCTTCGCCAAAGTCTACTTCCTCCCCCAAATCTTCTATTCCTATTTCCGTCCATCCTTTGTGTGGAATGCCTTTCTTCTCCCATCGCATTTTACCGCCTCCCGTCAATATTCATACTAAATATGCTAACATATTATTTTCAAATATACAACATATAGGGAAGTTAGTGCCTATCTTTTTCAGCACAACTTCCCTATACCATACTTCAAATTTTAAATTTCCGAATCAAACATTGACAACCCTGCCAACATCATATCTTCATCCATATCTAAATTTTCATTATCTTCCGACTCCGCTTCTGGCTCATTCTGATTACCTGTCTCAGTCATAGATTTCTCAATTCTTGATAAAAAATCTTTATCCTGCAATAATTGCCTTTTAATATCTTCTATATTTATGTTTCCGGTGGAAGAAACCGTATTCACTGCTGTCTCTCCGTTTTTCATCCAGGCATGAATCAGTTCTGTCACAAGTGCCGTCTTGCATCTTTTCTTGGTCTTTAAATATTCTCCCGCTTCTCTTTGGCGTTCATCATCTTCATTGAAAATCAGCACAACCTTTATCTGTCCCATGAACCGCACCTCCTACCCTCTACGCAGGCGAGCTGCTGTCAATTTTTCATATCCGATAGCATTAGCACGCACATCATCAATAAATTCCACATATTTAAACTCTGAGGAATTTTCAATTTGCTTTCTCAACAGCAAACTTCCACCACCAAGAAAAACAGCCGGATTAGTTCTGAAATCAGTCACATGAGTATGTAGTTTATTAATGATTCTCTGTAACCAGTTTTCTGCCATTCTCTGAATTTCCACAATTACTTCCTCGTCCAGAATGGTTTCCTCCTGCATTAACACCTGTTCCACATCAGAAGAATCTAAGTGAATACCATAGTTCTGCTGTATTGCATTGGAAATTTCCGACCTGAGAACTGCCATACCTGAACGATCACTGACACGGACAGATAAATCCGGTTTTCCATTTCTAATCACCAGAAGATCAACCGTTCCGTCTCCAATATCAATGCAGTTTACTGTGCGGTATTTCTTTAAAAGGCTTGCTTTAAAGCACATAACAGCCGCAAAGTTCTGAGGACTGACAAATACATCCTTCAAATAGAAACTTACAGTTTTTCCATTCATTTTAAATGTAATTCCATGTTTTGCATAATCTAAAAAATATTTCTTGAATGATGTTGCCTGCTGCCCATAATCTGCCGGAGGTAATCCGATTCCCAGTACTACATCTTTTCCCGTCAACGTAATTCCCTTATTCCGGGCTTCCATTGTAAGAGCATATAATGTCAAAATAAAATAATCATCATCTACTGTTTTGTCTGCCTTAAATGGCATTTTTGTATCAGACAACGTATAATAGGTTCCCTGGTATTCCAAAATATCCTCATTCATAAATCTTCCCGGTTCTGACACATATCGAACAAGACCACATGGGAAGCATACACTTTCTCCCTTCATATTTCCGTTTCCATGGTCAATTCCAAAAATAAGCTCTGCCATTGCTTTTCCTCCTGTTTTTTAACTGTACTTTAAGTAACATCAGTATATCTCTCAGTTTCAATTTTACTAATATTTAAGTAGCGCTTATCTGTAATCTGCTATCACTTTTGTATGTCTTGTTCTACTTAAATATTACTTTTGTATGTGCTTTAAATATACACCATACATTTGTATGTGTCAATACATTTTTATATATTTTTGTGTATTTTATGATAGGAAATATGATATAATCCAGCTATGGAGGTAGCATAATGACTGTTGGTGAAAAAATTAAATATTTTAGAACTTTACATGGTTTTACCCAGGATCAGCTTATACAGACTACTGGTCTAAGCATAAGTACATTGCAAAAATATGAATCTGATGAACGCAAACCTAAACCGGAACAGCTCTTAAAAATATCCCAGGCACTCGGCATCAGCATAAATGTTTTCATGGATTTTGATATTCATACCGTTTCTGATCTGCTCTCACTTATTTTCAAAATGAATGAGCAACTGGATTTAAACTTTACTTCTCAAAAGGACAGCAATGGGAATATTCTGCCCGATACCCTGACGCTTTCATTTGGAAATCCGGTAATTAACCAAAAACTTTCTACTTACGTTGCTTTTCTAAATAAAATGGCAGATTCAGAAAAGGAACAATACACCCAAGCACTTCAGGAATTAGAGAACCACCTTCTTGATGACAGTACAGATATTCAAAAAACAGCTTCGATTAAGGAAGCATCTGCTCCAGCTTCTGATTCTGCTTTTTCCGATCCTTCCTATCAGAAAATACAGAACCTGTTATCTGATTGTACTTCACAGGAAATGGAATGGATTTTAAAGTCTGTACAACTTATAAAAGAATGTATGCGTAATACTCCTGAGTAGCTATAATTTTCCGCAACCAAATACAAAATGAGAGGAAAACAGTTATCATGCTGCATCCTCTCATTTTCGTACTATCATTTTTTCAAATCTTCTATGATCTTTTCCAGATTAATACCCATTCCATTAAATTGTGGCTGTAAAATCAAATACTCTTTCAACGGTGAAAGCTTACCAAGTATCTTCCTAATCCGACCACTTTTCTTTTCCAGCTCTAATTCCAGCTCCTTCAAGCACAATTTATAATATGGGACTGCAATATTTATTTCCTTCAAATAACCTTTCAGTGTTTCTATGCTTGAAGTGTCATTCAAACGTATGGCTGCATTTCCTAATATTATCAGAAAATCTATACAATCCACGCCCAATGTATTAAACTCGACATTTTCCAGATATTCTTTTAAATTCTTAATCTTATTTTGTTCTACCAAGCAATCCAACAAATAAATCTGTGCAAATGCGTTTTCTTCATATCCCAGACTTGTAGTAAAATGTTGCTCTGCCACTTCATAGTTTCCCAACTTCCAATTTACATAGGCTATGTCAGAAAAATATTTTGCCTTGCCAGAACTATTGAAATTATCAACCTTCATTTGCTTGCGGATCTCCAGAGCTTTATCGAGCCATTTTCTATCTGGCTCAAAATTATAATACAATTCATACATTTGAGCAGTTATATCCTGTGAATACAGCTCAATTTCCGTATAAGGTACTCCTTTTTCCAATTTCTCAATCACTTCATCTGCAATCTTTTTTGCACCCTCATTATCGGATACTAACGAAAGCTGTATTGCCTTGTCAAATTGATATTTTAATTTCATCAGAGAATCCTCTGATTTTTCGGTCAAAATGTCATCTAATTTCAGCAACTTTGTCAACTCGCCTGTTGGTAATATTACTGACCGCAGTAATTCCAACATTCTTTGATCCGTGTGTACATCGACTTTTATATTCTTTGCAATAGCTTCAATCTGCTCTGTGAATCTGCCATCTTCATTATTCAAATCATAATACAACAACTGGTAGTATTCGCATTCATTTTTCCATTCTTCCGCATCAACCAATTTATTTATAGTCTCAAATCTTTCTCCCCAATTATCAGTATTTCCTTCCGGAATGCTGCAAAAAATGCGGTCTGCCAGTTCCGATAATGTGTTTATATCTTGATGAAGTATGAATTTCCCAATTGCCGGATTATCTTTTAAAATTCTATTTGTATGCTTCTTAACTTCCACCAGATAATCCGTCAGCATAGCAATTGCTATGTAATATGCTTTTATATAATTTTTACTTTCACGCTCCCTTTTATAATCCTCTATTTTCATTCCACTGAATGGTTTACAGCAAATCCCATATATTCGTCCTGATCCGCAAAGACATTTTTCATCATCTAACATATTTCTTCTCTCCCTGTTTATGTACTGATTGATATTCTACCACATCTTTCTGCATCAAGAAATGGCAAAATAAAACCACAGGCTGTCAACCCGTGGTCATATTCTCTACCCTATTATTCCTTTACATTCTTTTTCCGTTATATCCGGCCAGCATTCTGCTGATCGGATAGCCTACTATGTACCAAATTGCTCTGACTGCCAGACCTGCTGCAATCACACATCCAAATACGCCACCTACAATTACGCACAGGGCAACCATTCCAAGAATACCGGATAAATCCCAGTGCCATGGAACAATAATAAACATATGCGGTATTCCTACCGGAACTCCATACACCAACATCAAGCGGAACCAGTCAATTTCTCCATTCACTATATAAATATACTGTCCAAGCCAGCCGATCAGCAACAAACCTGTGAATACTAAAACCCCTTTACATATAAAATTCTTAAATGTCATGCTTCTTTTTCCCCCTTCTGGTATTTTTCGATTGCCCGCATAAGAATATCATCAAACTTAAACACAACCTCTATCCGTTTTTTATCGTACACATATACTGTATCAATCGTGGCATCAACCAGCTCCTGTGTGATTTTTTCATGCTGCATTTCTCCATCAAGCAGCTCTATCGCAGACGCTACTTTGTTTTTATAAGCACTTTCCTCTACTGATAAGTGAGTAAGTCTTTCCATTTCTGTCTCATTGCGGTTGACTTTATCTGTAAGCTGCTGCTTCATAAGCAAATATTTATCTTTTGTAATAATTCCTTCTGCATATGCTTCATATTGCCGCATTCGCTCACTTTTCAATTTGTCATTTTCTAATTCCAATTGCTTTAGCTTCTTTTTCCTTACACCATCTAACGCATTTGCTTTTTCCTCAATATCTTCCCGAATCATATCAAGTACATAGAGAACTTGTTGCAGTGCATACCATACATGCCCCTCTATAATCATAACAGGAACCGCTTCATCTGAACATTTTGAAAACTTCCCCGTCAGTTTTTTATGCGGACAGTACACTTTATCATTTGCACCAGACTCCATCAGAACCATCGAACGTCTGCAGTTTCCACATCTTAATTTCCCCTTCAATGCAAATTTTCTTGTTCCTCGGTATCCTGGCTTATTCATAAACATGATCGTTGCTTTTGCCAGTTCATATTCTTCTTCTGATACGATTGCCGGATGAACATTTTTTGTAATAACCATATCCCCATATTTTGATTTTCTGGTTATTTTACTTCCAACTGCAACACTCTGTCGTTTTCCCTGTACTAATGCTCCTGTATATTCATATCTGCAAAGGATTGTACGAATCATTCCACAATCCCATAATACTTCTGTCTCTGGTAATTTCTGATTATATCCATAATGTGTCAGACCATTTTCTTTATTATATTTTCCCGGTGTAGGTATCTTCTGCTCATTCATATAATACATAATCTGCGTAGTATTACAGCCTTCTATTGCTTTGTCAAAAATAGCTCTTACATATTTTCCTGCTACCGGATCAATCATCCATTCTCCCGTCTCAGTATCTCTTAAATATCCAAATGGCGGTTTTCCTCCTGTCCATTGTCCGTTTTTCCATTTCACTCTCAGCGCACTTTTTATCTTCTTCGAAATATCTTTGCTGTAAAGATTATTAACCAGGTTATGAATAGCCATATCCATTCCCATCGTTTTCCCAAGATAATCATTACTGTCATAATTATTGTTGACTGAAATAAAACGAATTCCCAGTATTGGAAGTATCTGCTCCAGATAATCTCCAACACCAATATAATCCCTTCCAAATCTGGAAAAGTCTTTTACAATAATCGTATCTATCTTTCCTGCCTTTGCGTCTTCTATCATTCTTTTAAATTCCGGACGTTCAAAATTTGTTCCCGTATAGCCGTCATCGACGTATTCTATATATTCGTCAGCCAGATCATCCCTGTCCTGCAAAAAGTTCACAAGAAGCGTTCTCTGATTTTCAATACTATTACTTTCATCTTTATTATTTTTTCCCAGATCACCATCTGCAAGTGACAATCTAAGATATAATGCGTTCTTCAGCACTCTTAACACCCTCTATCAATTCTATTATCTGCTGGAATTTATCATCACACCTGAAACACACATGAATGTTCCCATTTTTGTATACTTCCACATATTCTACAAGTTCCTGCACCAGCTTTTCATTGAAACTTCGTTCATACAAATATGGCTCCAGGTTGTTTACCATATCCATATATCTGTCAGCTTTCTTTTCCAGCATTCTTTGTTTCTGTTTTGCAGCTTGCAATTCATCCCTTAATTCCTGTAAGTTCTGAATATACCGTTCCTTCATCATGTCAAAATCTTCTTTTTCAACAATCCCACACACATAATTTTCATACAATGTTGCATTTTTTTCTTCTGCCTGCGATACCTTTCGTTCCAGCATCCGCACATTTGCACCGGCTTCATAAAAAGCATTTTTTTCACTGGTGTCGCTTTTCAATTTCTGTAACAACTTCTTCCTGTCGCATAAACTCTTTATAAGAATTTGAATCTGATCCATCACAAGCATTTTTAACAGGTTTTCTTCAATTTTCTGATCACAATGGTTTTGTGTATGATTCTGTGCGGAACAAGTATAATATATTCCAACTTTCTCCATCGTTTTATAATTATGCGTATATCGGACACAATACATCGTCCGACCGCAATCTCCACATCGTACCATTCCGGCAAAGTAATCTTTGTATTTCTCCCGATCTTTCATATATTTCACACGCCAGTCCTTCGTTATTTTTTTCATTGCATTTGCTCTTTCCTGCAATTCTTCATAATCGTCTCTGGCGATCATAGGCTGATGCATATCTCTTTGAATATTCCAGTCTTCCGGACTTGTCTTATACTGTTTGACGCCTTTATACAACGCTTGTTTCAATTTTCCTGTCACAATATCTCCGGCATATGTCGGATTATTCAAAATTTTATCTACACTGTCCGCACGCCATTTTGTCTTTTCCAAGGGAACTGTTAAATTTTCCATCTTCTCTCTCTGCCCTGGTGTTGCAATACCCATAAGATTTAATCTGTCTGCAATTTTAGGCTTACTAACTCCCATCATGTACCACTGAAATATCATTCTTACAAATGGGGCTGTCTCCTCATCCACAATCTGTCTGTGCCTGTCTTCTGAGCGAATATACCCAAACGCCACCTTACTCAATGTCACATTTCCATTTCTCCTCTGCGCATCCTTTGCAGCCAATATTTTCTTTGACATATCTTTTGCATACATGGCATTAACCATATTTTTCAGAGGTACACTGATATTCTCCTGATCTTCCTTTCTGGAACTGTCATAATCATCCGTAATTGCAATAACCCTTACATTCAGTCTCGGAAGAATGGTTTCCAGATAATATCCCGTTTCCAGATAATCCCTGCCAAAGCGTGACAAGTCTTTTACAACAATGCATTGAATTTTTCCTGTTTTCACATCTTCCATAAGTTTTATAAATCCAGGACGTTCAAAATTCGTTCCGCTAAATCCATTATCACTATATGTACCTGCCAGTCGCAAGTCAGGATGTTCTTCAATATATTTTTCAACCAACATCTGTTGTACTACCAGCGTTTCATCTGTCTCATTTCCACCGTTCTCAACAGACAAACGAACATATGCCGCTGTATCTAACAGATTTTTATTTTTTACTATGTCCTGAGAAATATTTACTTCAGTACTTTTATTTCTTCTGCTTTTTCTCGCCATAAGCTATTTCTCCAACCATTCTTCTGGAAAATAATCTCTCCATTTCTGCATTGTTAAATACACATGCACCTCTTTGAAATTTGAAACAATTATTTTATTTATCCATTTCTTCACATGTTCAAATTCCAGATCTTCTGGAAGCTCCACTCTCTGAAACGTCTTTATCCATTCATTTTCATTGCTGAATGCTTTCTTCATCTCGGCAAACCGCTCCATAAGTCCTTCAAAATCCATTTCATACATTTGTAGCTGTGACTGTATTTCTTCTTTTTTATCCAGATACTCTGGCTCTGGAAGCTCGTTATTTTTAAATTTCTCATATATCGGAATACGATCTTTTTCTACCTGCTCCATTTCCTGAAATATCATCCAAGCCTTTTCTGAATATTGCTGTTGTTCTTTTTGTAACAGTTTCTGTATAGCTTCCGTTTCCAAATATCTGGTCATTCTTTCTGCCATATCCATTTCCGTTTGAATTGCTTCTTTTACTGCTCTTGTAACTACGTCTACTTCTATATAAATTCTTTTGCTCTTTGGCAGCTCATTTATCTTTGAATTCAATACAAATACAGAATCTCCGCTTTGAAAATTTCTTAAATACAGTGGTTTTCCTGTTTCTTCATCAAATATTTTATGAACATACGGTCCCAGTTTTCCGCCTTTGCGGTTTTTTGTCGTTGACCGGCTTCTTACAATTTCTTTTGCCTTATCAAATACGCCTTTTTCCAATATCGGAGTAATTGGAATTGTACAGAGTTTTCCATTGATTGTTTTCTTCCAATAGCCGTCATACGCTGTACAGTCTAAGATTCTCCGAAGCGATCCTTCACTCCATTTATTTTCATACTGTGGCCAATGCTTATGTCCCACCCTGGCATTATGTACCATAGGTGATTCAACACCTCTCTCATTCATAATATCGGCTATTTTTTTTACTGATACACCATCCAAAAGCATCTGAAACACTTCACGTACAATCGTAGCTGCCTCTTCTTCAACCAGTAACTCTTTCCGGTCTTCTGAAAGTATGTATCCATACTTTTCATCATGTACGTTATAATATCCTTCAATTTGCTCTCGCACAGCAAACTCCCGCATACTCTTTATCTGTACCGCAATTTTTTCTTTTCTAAAATATTCATCAATTTCTTCTCTGCTTTTTTCGATACTGCAAAAATCATCCTGCACTACTGAAAAATGGATTCCTGCCGGGAAGAATGTTTTTGCAAGGACATCTTCAGCACAGGAAATATATTTACCACAGCGATCAATGCTATTTACCACCACCATGTCAAACTTCCTGCTGATACCATCCATCGTCATTTCTTCAAATGCTGTATTCTCGTTATCGTCCCTTTTTCTGTCACTGTATTTTGCAACCAGCTTCCAGCCATGCGATTGTATATATTTTTGAATCTGTTCATTCTGCTGCTGAATAATATCTGTCGGAATGCTTTCACTGGATTTGCATGATGTGGTTCTTGTGTAACTTACGCACCGCATTTGAATCTACCTTCCTTTTCTTCTATTTCCCGAATATTTTGAGCTACCTCCGTCATTTCCTGTATTTCATCGGCACACTTAAACTGAATTTCCAGACGGTCTTTTCCATAAACGATAATCTTATCAATTAATGTGACTACTGCTTTACGGTCAAGCTGTGTGATATTCTGGTAGCTTTTAAAATCTTCTATCCAGGGATGTTCCCTTTTCCCTTCCACTACTGCCTTTTCTTTCTTTTTTTCCAGTTCACGTTTTGCTTCTTCCGCATTATGCAACTTATCCGAAAATCTCTGATTATACTCATGGTATTCTTCTCTGGTCACAATATTATCCAACATATCCTGATATAAACGAGTTTTTAAATCTTTATATCTTTCCACTTCCTCATGAAGAACAGTCAACTGCTTTTCCAGTGAATCAAATTCTGTTTTTTTATAATTTTCCATTCCACTGTCCCGGATAATGTTTTCCGCATCTACTAATAATGCAATCTGCTTCTGAATCGCTTCCAGCACAACTGCATGTACAATTTTTTCACTGATCAGATGTGAACTGCACCCATCTCCGTTTTTATATGTAGAACAATGGTAATAATAATATCTCTTCCCTTTTTTAGATGTGCTTCTTTTTACCATGTTCTGTCCGCAATCTCCACAGCGTAAAAATCCCGAAAACAAATATACGGAATCTTCATCCGGTGCAGTACGGGTATCCAGTTCCAGCAATGATTGTACATACTGAAATATTTCTTCTGCTATGATAGCTTCATGAGTTTTTTCAACCCGAATCCAGTTTTCTTCTGCTACTGGTCTGCACTCTTTTACTTTGTAATTGATCTTACGATTTTTTCCCTGAACCATCGTCCCGGTATAAAGCTCATTTGTCAAAATACGGTTCACTGTCGTAACTGCCCATTTTGGATTAGCTCCCGAACGAAATCCACTGTTATATTTCATTCCACGGCTTCGCTTATACTCCAGTGGTGGCAATACTCCCATTTCATTCAATTTTGTAGCAATCCTCTGAGAACTGTACCCGCCCATTTTCAGATTAAAAATAAACCGAACAATCTCTGCTGCATATTCATCTATAATGAGATGATTTTTATTCTCTGGATCTTTCTGATAGCCATACCCGGCAAAGCTGCCAATAAACTGTCCATTTTTTCTTTTTACATCTAACTGACTTCGGATTTTAATTGAGATGTCCCTGCAATAAGCATCATTTATCAGATTCTTAAAAGGAACAATGATCTGGTCTGCATCATCCGATTCTGCTGCACTGTCATAATGATCTGTAACTGCAATAAACCTTACTCCAAGAAACGGAAATATCTTTTCTAGGTATCTTCCTGTTTCAATATAGTTTCTTCCCAGTCTGGATAAGTCCTTGACGATAATACAGTTGATTTTCTTTTTCTTCACATCCTCAAGCAATCGCTTAAATGCAGGACGTTCAAAATTTGTTCCACTGTAACCATCATCAACATATTCATCGACCAATGTGATCTCTGGGTGCTGTTTTACAAAATCGTTAATCAGACTTCTTTGATTGCGGATACTATCACTTTCCAATTTATCTCCGTCTTCTCTGGAGAGTCTGAGATAGTCCGCTGCTAATATAGACTTTTGATTGAAATACATAAAGCCATCAACCTCCTAATTTACTATGCCGTCCGGCAGTGTAAACCAAGAAATTCATGGCTTCTTGAATGCTTTTAAATTTTGACCCAACACCATATTAACATAACTTCTGGCTCACTGCTATACCTTTTTTCATTCTTTTTAAATTTCTTTCCATCCTGTTTTTCTTCATTTTCATAACGAGATACACCTGCTCAGGCTTTCTTCCAGTGTACATTTTCCAGTAAAACTTATTTTTACCGCTACTCCATGAGAGATATAGCAATACGGATTTTTAATCTGCCTGATATAATCTGCAATCCGTTCCTCCTGTGGCAGTTCTGTTTGTATCTGCACCTGCTCTATATCTACCAGACTACTTGTATCCACCGTTCTAATGTCTATCTCTGCCATCTCCTGCATTTCTTCTGGTGTTGGTAATTCTTTCTCTGCCATTTTTACACCTCCCGGAAAAAATTACTTCTACCTATAAAGCTCGGCAGAGGCTATTTACCAACCTGCATTTCCTGTTTTTTTATTTTTTTCATTTTGAGGGTTGGTAAACAGGCTTTCCAAAGCCTTATTAGTAGAGGGATTTCTTTCTTAGAGCAAGTTTCGCCCTGGCTGCCAGAAACCCGGTTCCCGGATTTTGACAGCAGGCAACTTGATGGGGATTTTGCTCCCCATACCCTCAAGCACAATCAATGATTGTTTCATTGGTTCCCATTTGCATGGTCACAGCGTAATAATTTTTTATTACTTAACTTTCACAGCAGACTGTGAATTTTACTCACAAAAACAACTGGAGGATTAAAGTTATGACAAGACCTAAAAAAGAAGAAATGTATCGTAACCATCGTATTACCGTTCGTTTCACTGAGACAGAATTTTCAATTATCGAAACTGCCGCCAAACAAGCTAATATGTCATTGGCTTCTTATGTGCGAACACAAGTTTTAAAAGGAAAAGTACAGACCAAAATTGAAATAGTTGCTGATGTTCCAGAAATAAAGAAACTGCTCGCAGAGTTTGGAAAGATAGGCAGCAACCTCAATCAGATTGCAAAATATTTTAATCAGGGTGGGATTCTTTCTCAGGAAATGCGAGGAGAAATAAATAAGCGACTTCGAGATTTATACGAAATGAAATATAAGGTAATGGAAATGGCAGGTGACTTTCATGGCAATACTGAAACATATAGCAAGTAAAAATGCAGATTATGGAGAAGCTGAACGTTATCTGATCTTTCAACATGACGAATATACACAGAAACCTATCCTTGATGAAAACGGTCATATGCTTATTCGTGAGGAATACTATCTTGATGGAATAAACTGCGACCCATTTACCTTTGCAGCGGAATGTCAGGAAACAAATGCTTATTTTCATAAGAACCAATCTTACAATGAAATCAAGTCACACCACTATATCATCAGCTTCGATCCTAAAGACCGGGACGAACATGGATTGACTGGAGAACTGGCACAGCAACTTGGCGTGGAATATGCCAAAGAGAATTTTCCCGGACACCAGGCACTTGTCTGTACTCACACTGACGGTCATAATGGTAGTGGAAATATTCATGTGCATATCGTAATCAACAGTATCCGCAAATATGACACTGAGCCTCAGCCCTATATGGAATTTGACCGGGATTCAAAAGCTGGCTATAAACATCATCTTTCCGATAGATACCGAATCTATTTGAAGCAAAAAGTCATGGATATGTGTACCGCCAATGGGTTGAACCAGGTAGACCTTCTAACACCTGCGGAAAGGAAAATATCTGAAAAAGAGTACTGGGCAAAACGCAGAGGACAAAAAAAACTTGATAAACACAATGCAGAGCTTGAAAAGAAAGGACTGACTCCAAGGCAGACTACTTTTCAAACCGAGAAGCAATATCTTCGTGATGCGATTGATACAGTTGCTTCACAGGCAATATCACAAGAAGATTTTTCCAGATTGCTGTCTGAAAAATATAATATTACATTCAAAGTCAGTCGTGGCAGATACAGCTACCTGCATCCCAACCGCAGTAAATACATTACTGGAAGAAGCCTTGGTACGCTTTATGAGGAAAAACATCTTCTGCAAATATTTCAAGAAAATTCTACCTCACAGATTACTGAAAATCCGGTTCCTGATATTTCTCAAGTTGTTAATTCTTCAACTCCAACAGTTTCTGCCTACACTGCTACAACTACAGAAGCTCCACATACTTTCCTCTTTATAAAATCTGATTTACGGTTGGTAACAGATTTGCAGCATTGTATTAAAGCACAGCAAAGTCAGGCGTATGCTCAAAAAGTAAAACTGTCTAACCTGAAAATGATGGCTCAGACAGTTGCCTATGTACAGGAACATGGCTTTCAATCCAAGGCAGATTTATATGCAGCTCTTTCCGATGCCTCTGCTCAAAGCACTGATGCAAGAAATACACTAAAATCCACAGAGAATACTTTGAAGAATGTCAATGAACAGATTCATTATACCGGACAGTATCTTGCCAATAAATCTATATATTCTGATTACCGCAAAAGTCGGAACAAAGAAAAATTTTATGATGATCACCGGGCAGAACTTACACTCTATGAATCTGCCCTCCGAATACTCAAAGAAGAATCACAGGGCAATAAACTTCCTACATTAAAAATGCTGCGTGAGGAAAAGAATCGCTTAACAGAATTACAGACGATGCAACGTGAAGACTTTAATGCCCGACGGGAACATGAACGGGAACTCCGTACAGTGTGTTCCAATGTAGATATTATTCTTGGAACCTCACAAGCTCAAAATCGCCAGCGTGAACATACACAAGAAAAATCATAACCGACTTTTTTTCATAAAAATAGAGGTTCTTCCTTAAATCCAGGGAAGCAAACCTCTATTTCTCTATTCTACCTTTTCTCCATCTACATACAATATAAATTTTTCAGGGTTGTGGATAATATCATATTCCCCATTTTCTTCATCTGATAAATACGCTATCTCACAGAATTGCTTATTATCGTTAAAGTCGTTTTCCGTCTTATATACATTGATCTGTAATTCTGTCGGGCATACCATATCATAAGAAAACTTTATAGACTGAAAAGAATTTTCCCTGCACATTTTTATAATCTGTTTTGCCAGTTCCTTTTTATCGGCAATTTCCTCCTGATTTGCTACAACTGTTAAATGTTCCGTAGTGTTAAATCTCGTACTATTGACTGCATCAGGAATTTCCGAAAGTTCCTTCGACTGCACTCTATAAAACCCACTACATATACACAATACACATATGAAACAAACAACTACCAGTACAATTCCTTTTATCCTCTGCTTTTTCAATCCATCTCCTCCTCATTGATATGGGTTCCGAAAACAGAACCTTTGTTACTTTCTATCTTAACCCTATAATGAGGGAAAGACAAGAAAAAGGTGGAGATAGCCGTTGATTAAATATGATAAATTGTGGCTTACCATGCAAGAAAGAGGTATCACAAAATACACTCTTCACAAAGAATATCATTTCAGTAAGTCCCTGATACATCGTTTGCAGAATAATGAAGGTGTCAGTATGAACACCATCAACACTCTCTGTAATATTCTGGATTGTAAAATTGAAGATATTGCAACACACTATAAAGACTAGCCCTAACTGATTATTCGGCACTGGCCAGTCTTTTTCTATGCAAAAAAAGAAGCCAGCCACAACTGTGACCAGCCTCTCATTTTTATTTTTTTGTACGCTCCACGTCTTGTCCCATTATCTGCTGCATTGCTTTCTGTCCACTACGCTTGGCAACTTCTTCCTTTTTCTCATTCAACTTTGCAAGAACGGATTCTTTTGGACGCTTCTTTTTATCTTTCGGTGCAGAATTATTTCTAAGTCCGTCAATCATATTATAATTTGCTTCCTCTGTAATTTCCGCACTTCTCAGGTATTCCCCATTTTCCAGATACTTCTGCCAGTTATCCAGTTTCGGTTTACTATTTTCTGTCTGTTCCTGCACTGGCGGATGCAGAGAATCAAGAATTTTCTGTTTTACCGCATCATCAAATCCATTATATGTGCTATCTACAATCACTTTGCCGTCCTGGTTCAAAACTACATACGCAACATCTTTCCCATACTGCTCATGTTCCATAAGGAAATAATTCTTGCCTTCTACCAGCAGATAATCTATTACTTCCCATGATCCGTCTTTTCCCTCTATTTCATAGCCAACCGTATCCTTCGTAAGTCCACCGTTTTCCGAAGATGCAACTTTCATAAAATCAGAAATCTCTATAAAAGCATCTTTATTTACATAGTAAACAGTCGTGATACCATTATCATTCAAGATCATCACGTCACTGGTACTGATTGCATGACCTTTATAATTATGTGGTTGTTTCTTCTCCAGCTCCTTTTTTATCTGCTCTGGCGTTTCTCCCGGTTTCATTGTTCCAAGATACACCTGTTCATAATTTTTCACCTGCACAGGAATCTGATCCTGTGCAAGTTCTTCATAGGTACGGAAAAGAAGGTTTCTCAATTCCGGCTTCTTTTTTAACTGATAAACTGCAAACTGACTTCTACTCATTCTCCATCCACCTCCAAGTCTGCTTTATAAATCTCTACGGTTCTTTCCAGCTCTTTGTATCCTTCATCGCTAAGATAATACAGCTTCTGAATTGTTGTAAATATCAGATACTTCATATCTTCATCCAGATAGGAAAAAATTTCATCCATAGCATTCATTGTCTGAATCCTGTCACCCGCATCAAAAATCGCAACAGCAATATATTCATCTTCCTCAAATCTTACCATCATAATGACACCTCTCCCTTCTTATGTGTTCTGGATTTTTCTTTCGTTGCAGTCTGTTCCTGCTCTTTTATTTTTGCCTGACGTTCTCGGAGTGCCTGAAGAACAGATTCTTTTCTGCTCTTTGGATGTGAAACATTTTCTTTCTGTATAGGCTTATCTCCAACTACCTGTTCTGTTCTTTTTGTAAGTTCCTGCTTCCTGGCAAAATATTTTTCCACATCATCCATTGCTTTCTGAACTAATGGACTTTCCTTATAGTGTTTAATCATCTCCACACCTTCCCGGTCTACTTTTCCCAGTCGCATAAGATCATACGGTCCGTCATAATCGCTTCCATCATGCAGTTCAAATCCAACACCTTTTATCCCATTCATACGTTCAGCGGGAATGGTTTCATAAATGTGTAAGGCTTCTTCCAAAGTAAGATTTTCGTGGTACTCACCCATAACAGGAAATTCCATACACTCCGCAACATAAAAAGTGATCGTGTCTTCCGGCTGTTTCTGCTCTGGCTGTCTGGTAAAAACAGAAAGTGTTTCTGCATTTTTCAGACGTGAAAGTAATGACTGGGCAGTGACTACATCGCTGTCTATATCCGATTCTTCTGCCACCTCAGTCAGCCAGTCTTTTAAACCTGCTGTCTCCTTGTTCAAAATATCCTCTGTGAGTTTCTCAACCTGTTCTTCCCTATTTTCAACGGTATCTTTATATTCATAAGTATCATATTCATAACTAAAATTATCCAAGTCCACTGCGAGTTTCCTGATTTCCTGCTGATCAAGATAGGCTTCCGATTCCTTTATATACTCTGCCAAAGTAATTCTTTCTTCTAAGATTGGGTTAATGTCTACTTTAATGCCTGCTATTGCCATACCATACGAATTCAATTCGTTAAAAAAACTATCCTCTCGAATATTTCCTCGATAAGAAAGCACCACATCAAGATCAGAATCTGCACGATACAGGTCATCTCTGCTTCTGGAACCATGTACTCTCGCCCCAATCAATGTAACTTCATTTTCCAGTCCCATTTCTTCCAGAACAGCTCTTGCATGAAATAAAACTTCATATTCAATTTCTGCCCTGGCCATCCCATTCAATGCTGTTTCACATCTGCCAAGTTCCGAAGTGAATCGAACATCTCCACTGGCCAGCACTTCTTTAGAATGACTGATTACCTTATCCCGAAACTCCCTGTCATCAACTTTTACACATTCAACATCTTCCAATCCTTCATTTTTCAAGCTGGCATACATTGCTTTCTGAATAGAATCTTCTGGATTTCCACAGGCATCTCCTGAAATTTCATGAAGTTCCTGATCATAAACCAGGTATTTATAGCCATCCTCCGTCGGTTGCACTGTTAAATACATACCAGACATTTTAAATTGTACGGTTATTCCCTCATAACTTTTTAATGCCGCTTCCCTGTCATAACCATCAAAAAAAGCCTTTGGGCAAGTACGTTCAAATTGTATCTTCTCCAGTCTCTCTTCTTCTGCATATTCAATTTCTGCATACATTTCTTCATAATCCATCACGCTTGCATCTTCTATCGAAAGTCCTTCCTCTTCCAAAATATTCTCCATTGCTTCAGTAATAGAAATAGTCGGATCATCATAAACGCCGCCATCCAGTTCCAGATAATCTTTATCATAGAATGTATAATCATAACCATCTTCTACCGTCTGAATTGTAAAATACTGATCTCCAATCTGGTATGCTATCTCTGTATCATGCACTGCCAGACTGTTTCCTATCTCTTTAAAAGTATTGTATATCTGCGGATTCAGCCATCCTTCCACTTCCTGGCAATCATAAATCAATGTATCTATTCCATTCTTACACTGAATAAAATCAAGACTACCTCGCAACGGTGCTGTATTTTCAATTCCAAGAGCTTTCATTTTATGATTAGGCAGAGAGTAATATGCTCCAAGGGCAGCTCCCAAATCCTTATATCTCTCGATCTTCATCCCACCTTTTGCTGCCAGATCTTCGATCACATAATATTGGTCAATATAATGATTTTCTGGCATTTTCAGGTCAATGCCATTATTTTCTCTGACTTTATGTATCTCGAAAAAGCTGAATTTCTGTTCTTCCCCCTGCTGATTCTGTCCGGTCAGTGTCGGTTCCCATGTATCTGTACTGATCGTCTGCTGTTCCGTTATTTTCATAACTGTCCCGTCTGCTAAGATAACTGTTGCCT